>OGGQ01000184.1_pt1 | contig 87797 bp, 68 predicted proteins | sample 1571191 | NCBI WGS metagenome assembly OGGQ01 (sample SAMEA2582061, study PRJEB24529) | metagenome | biome: Human gut stool | place: China | collected 2011
GCCCTGTTCACCGGCAAAAGCGCGCCTTCTGCTTAAAGAGAAGAAAGCTATTGTGGTAAGGCGCACGCCTTTCACCATTCAGCTGACGATTGCGACCGGCGAGGCCAAACAGCCGGTGAGTCTGGGTGTTGATGCCGGATACAAACATGTCGGCCTTTCCGCATCAACGGAAAAGGCTGAACTTTATGCATCAGAAGTCGAACTCCGTCAGGACGTCTCTGATCTGCTCTCTGCTCGTCGTGCGTTACGGCAGTCCCGCCGTAGCCGCAACACGCGCTATCGTGCGCCGAGGTTCGACAACCGCATCCGCACCAAACGCAAAGGCTGGCTTGCACCGACGGTTGAAAACCGAATCAACGTGCACTTGTCACGCATAGAAACTGTTCTTCGACTGCTGCCGGTCACGAAGATCACCGTGGAAACGGCGTCTTTCGACACTCAGCTGCTGAAGAATCCGGACATTGCGGGGAAAGAGTACCAAGAGGGCGAACAGCTCGGCTTCTGGAACGTCCGCGAGTATGTTCTTTTCAGAGACGGACACGTTTGTCAGCATTGTCACGGCAGGTCGAAAGATCCGGTGCTCAATGTTCATCACTTGGAAAGCAGACGTACCGGCGGAGATTCGCCCGGCAACCTGATTACGCTTTGTGAGACGTGCCATAAGGCACTTCATCGCGGAGAAATCAAGCTAAAGGCCAAGCGCGGTCGGTCGTTCCGTGCGGAAACTTTCATGGGAATTATGCGGTGGGGAGTTCTGAACCGCCTGAAGGCGTCGCATCCGAAGCTGGAAGTGCACAACACCTACGGCTACCGGACTAAGCACGCGCGGATCGCGAACGGTATCGCAAAGTCGCATTGTGCGGATGCTTTCTGCATCGCCGGCAATTTCGGCGCCAAAAGGCTCGGCGAATTCTTCTTCCAGAAGCAGACGCGTCGGAACAACCGGCAGATTCATAAGCTTTCCATCCTCAAAGGCGGCATTCGAAAGCGCAATCAGGCTCCCTTTGAGGTCAAAGGCTTCCGTCTTTTTGACAAAGTTGCCTGCCAGGGAGAAGAAGGCTTCATTTTCGGGCGTCGATCAACCGGGTACTTTGATGTTCGAAAGCTTGACGGAACCTGCATTTCGGCAGGCATCAGCTACAAGAAGCTGCATCTGCTGGAAAAGAGAAGAACCTATTTAACAGAAATTCGAAAGGAGGAGGCGCTTCCTCCCCCGCCTGAAGGCAGGGGTCTCCGCGCCTAAATGTGATGATTAGGTACATACATCGCAGCAACGTGCCATTTTCAAAATAATAACTAATCCAGAATCGAAAAGAAATCCCAACAATCTTGTCTTAGAAGGACGGTGCAGCCAATATGAACTGCGGCAATCCTAGGTTATGAAAGCTGAAGCAGTTCCAAAATTTCTTCGTTCGAAAGCTTCTTAGCGACATCGCTTCCTTCGAGCAGTGCGTCGGCAAGGTTCTTCTTCGTCTTATGAAGTTCGAGGATTTTCTGCTCAACTGTCTTTTCCGAAATTAGCTTGTAGATCGTCACCGGGCGTTTCTGTCCGATTCGATAAGCTCGGTCGGAAGCCTGATCTTCAACAGCAGGATTCCACCAAGGATCAAGGTGAATCACATAGTCGGCTGCCGTCAGATTAAGGCCGGTACCGCCTGCCTTCAGACTGATCAGGAACAACGGCATGTCTCCGTTTTGGAAGGTTTCTACAAGTTTCTTGCGCTGAGCGGCAGGCACCGAACCGTCTAAGTAGAGATATTCGATGCCGGCCTTGTCTAAGGCCTGGCGAACCAAAGCAAGGAAGGAAGTAAATTGGCTAAACACCAAAGCACGATGCTTGTTTTCTTTCAGCTCGCGAACCAGCTCCAGAAACACACGGATCTTGGACGACGGAATCGTCAGATGTTTGTCGACGAGCTCAGGGCTGCAGGCAGCCTGGCGGAGTTTTGTCAGCGCCATTAAGGCTTCAATCGGATTGATCTTTTCAGACTGGAGCCCTGAGAGGGTTCTCGTGCGAATGTTTTCATAGATCGCCAGCTCTTCTTCGGAAAGCTCGACCGGAACGATCAGCTCGGTTTTTTCCGGCAGCTCATCGAGCACCTCTGCCTTCGTACGGCGAAGGATAAACGGGCCGATCAGCTGTTTGAGCAAATGCTGCTTTCCCTTATCCTTCTTCTTTTCTATCGGAAGGATAAAGCGGTCACCGAACTGCTGGTATGAGCCTAAGTAGCCGGGGTTGGCGAACTCAAACAAATTCCAAATTTCCGAGAGATCGTTTTGAATCGGCGTACCGGACAAGAGGATTCGGCCTTGAGCGTTGATCTTCATCACCGAATGAGAAGTCTGTGTGGCTTTATTCTTGATTGCATGCGCTTCGTCTAAAACCGCCAGATTCCATTCAACCCTACTCTGCGCTTCGATCTCGGTATTGAGCACACCGTACGTGCACAAAATGACATCGTAGTCTTTAAGGTTTTTGAGGATCTCTTCTCGGTTGCCGCTGTTAAAGTCGGCAAATCTCAGACCCGGCGCAAACCGCACCATCTCCGACTTCCAGTTGTAGAGCACGGCGGTCGGGACCACGAGTAAGGACGGCCCTAAAATTTTCCTTCCAAGCAGAACGGCAATCGCCTGCACTGTTTTGCCTAAGCCCATATCATCGGCCAATATGCCCCCGGCGCCCCAAGTACAAAGCCGCATAAGCCACTCAAAGCCTTCTCTTTGGTATTGACGAAGCTGCGCCTCAAGACCTGAAGGAATAAAGAACTCAATCTCCTGGGCTTTCAGGATTCGTTCCTGCAGGTTCTCGTAGCTCTTGTCGCCCGTGACTTCGGAACCGTTTTCTTTGAGAGTTTCCAACGCGGTACCGCTGAATTTGGAAATCAGCAGTTCATCCTTCTTCTTAGAAGAAACATCTTCGAGAATCTCTAACTGTTTCAGCAGCTTATTTGTGATCAGAACGTATTCCGAGCCTTCCAAATGAATAAAGTTACCGACACGATCTTTGAGCTTATCTAGGATTTGGTTGATCTTGAGCTGGGTTTTGCCGTCAATGGAAACGGTGCCGTCCAAAGAGAACCAGCAGTCAACACTGTTCACCTTGAGCCTCAGATCCGGAAAGCTGATCGGAGCGCGCCTAAGCGTCAGCTTGGCGCCTTCCGGCCACTCGATATCTGCAATCTTGGAGGCTTCGCGAAGTATTTCCATGAATTCCAGGCACTTCAGCGTGTTCAGGGTCCAGAAACGACCTCCGCCCTGCCAAGCCGAGAAGTCTTCTAGTTTCTCGTTCATGAGCTCCCAGTTGGCTTTTTCTGCCTTGAGGTCACGCAAAATTCTCATCGGTTTGCGTTTAACTAAAGCTGCCAAGGTGTCCAGTCCTTCGCCCGGGGCTACGGTCAATTCACAGCCTTCCGCCGGACGCACAAAAGCTCTGACGTTAAATTCGGTCGCCGAGGAATCCGGAATAATCTGAAAAGTAATTTTGCTTGAAGCTTTGAGCGCCTCGAGAGCGGAAGAGGATTTCAGCAGTTCTGAAGAAACCGGAATTTCGCCGCTTATGTTCTCCAGAATCTCTGCGAGCTTGCCCTTAGCCTCACCTGGGAGTTTTCGGATATTGTTCAGCAGTTCTAGAACTTTGTGTTCTTTGTCGGTTATCTTGTAGATAGTCAGGATACTTCCGTCTAATTCAAAAGCGTAGTGCGGATCCGTTCGTAAATTTGTTGCGAAGTCAATATTCGTCGTTGTTTCATAACTTCCGCCACTGTCCTTTTTGACTTCGATACGAAGACGATCTCGATGAATTTCAAAAGGAACTTCCGGTTCAAGCATCAGAAAAGTCCTGCCTGTGTCGGCAAGTTCATAAAGAACCTCGACACCTCTGAGTCGAGCGACTCGAGAGTTGACTCGGACAACCTTAGCGGCAGCGATTTGGTCGGCTTCATCCATTTCCGGAAGCATCTCAGCAAAAGAAGACATGGAGACCGCGGTACCTTTCGACCAGGTAATACCGTCTTTGGACTTCTGTCTGTATGGCTGAATATCGAACGTATCAATATCAACCAAATAAACAATGCGAGCACGACTAATTTTGGACGTCGGTTTTTTAAGGATCTTGCTGTAATTTAAAAGCTTGTCCAATCCGAACTGCCATTCCGAAAGCGTGGCGTAATGCGACAGCAGCGGAGGACATTTGAGTTCTGCCGTCAATTTCGTGACTTCGGGATCGTTTGGGTTGAGCGCATCAAGAGCTTGCTGAAGTATGTACTTCAAAGGCGGATTGTTCTCCTTTTTGCGCTTTGCCAAATGAGACTCGAGAATAGATCTGTAGTCCGCATAAGAGAATATCTTGCATAGCACAGCCAACACAAAAATCGCAAGGCTCGAATCATTCTCTTTTAATCTAGAAGCCATTGCTTCGTGATCGAAGGGTGTTATCTTTTCGGGATTATCGACAAAGGTAAACACAAGCGCGGCCATATCTGAGGCAATATCTTTTGAAAACTCCTCAGTTTTCTTTAAAAGGGAGGATATTTTTCTAGTTGTTGATGCCGAGCCTCTGTCCAAAAATAAAATCGCTGTCAGAAAGACATTTCGAATAGGTTTGAAGAAAAGAGGATTCTTGTAGTAAACAAAATAGTCCCGGTGATACTTAACATCTTCTTTTAAAGCAGATAGTATGCCCTTTTGACCCTCTTTGAAACCTCCCTGAGAAACCTGAAAAATTCCTTTTAATAAATCTTTAGTCCAGTATTCATCAGACAATTGGGCAAAATTAAAAGCACAGAATCCCGTCCTGTATAAATCATATTCACTTGCAAACCACGTAATCACGTCTTCGCGAATAGTGTCTCCGAGAGAGAGAAAGAGTTCTTTAGTGCCATCTAAATTAAAGTCTTCGGACTTATCGGCGGTCGCATCCATGAAAAGGTTCCAAGCTAACACTTTGTTTTCTTTGGATAGTCTTGTGAACAGCGGATGCCACTCTTTCCTGCAGGACATGGCTAGGATCAGGCCTTTCACGGTATTTGTGAACAAGGAACTCGGATGGTGAGCATCCCCTTTACAACGGTTGAGAACCTCGTTCAAATCAGCGTTGCCTCTAAGCTTAAAAGAAGAAAGCTGCAAAAGAAAATCAATGTAAAGGTCTTGAACCTCATCTCCTCTTTTGAACACCCTTCCAAGCGTCCTCTTAGCTTCTTTGATGAATGAAGGCGTATAGACCTGAGCGTAGTCAAGAATCACTTCGGGTTTGATTGCGTATTTGCCTTTGTAGTAACTAGGAAAAGCAATTGCAACATTTTTATCCTGCAAAAGCTTAAGAAACCCATGAACGGACTGGCTGTTAACCGCCTGCTGAATCACTTCTTCAGCATCGTATTCATGAAAATATCCCGGAATAATGGAAAAAATCAGAGCGTACTTACCGAGTCGAGGATACTTGCTGAGCGGGTCTTGAACTAACATTTTGATCTCAGATAAGAAAGGTTTTTCAACTATACGGCAGATGCAGCCGACCTTGGCTTTTCAGCCATAAAAAACTCCTCGAACCGTTAAGCACGAGGAGCTCCAAAAGCCTTAGCGTCTTACAACTTCTTTACGAAAGTCACCGATTGAGGACCGAGCCATTCGTAGTGACGTTTGATACCGTCCGCGCAGGCAGTGCAGCCTCCGCATTTGGTTCCGTCCATATCGACTTTGGCCATCAGCCCTTTGTCAATCCAGCGGCGCGCCATCGGCTCGATGACCGAGGGCTCGACCCGGAAATGCATTGCGATTTCCAGTTCGGAGACAATGCGCCGCGCCTGAACGTATTCTTTTAATTCAGTTAATGTCACTGAGCTGCTTCCTTGCCTTTAATACGAAGGCCGATAATGATCGAAAGAATCACCGCCAGGCACACGCCGATGCAGATCGAAGAATAAACCGGATGCTGGCTGAAGCGTCCGATCTGATAAACGATCGTCGCGGTTCCGTACCCCATAGCAATCGTCCATAGGGCCGCAAACGTTGTCCAACCGGCACCGACTTCGCGGTACATGGCACCGATCGAAGCGCAGCAAGGAATGTACAGCAAGACCATCAGAAGATAAGAGAATGCCCCCAAGTCTCCGTCAAAGAGGTGCTTCATCGCACGGAATGTACCGGTACCGACTTCCTGCTCAGCCGCCTGCTCGTCAACGTCAGTGAGATCTTTCTCAACACTGACGCCGAGAGGATCCACAAAGAAGTCTCCGAGCTCGGAGAGGTTTTCTCCGACGGATTTCACAGCCTTGAGAGCTTCGGCAGACAGACTGAAGGGTTCTTCCTCTTCTTCAGGTTTAGCCTCCCCGCTCTTTTCCTGATCCGCGGCGCTCATGCGATCGCCCATACCGGAATAAAGGCTGTCCAGAGTTCCTACTACGGCTTCCTTAGCAAGAATACCGGTGAAGACGCCAACGGCAGCAGGCCAGTTCTCATTGCTAATACCCATCGGCTGGAAGGCCGGAACAATGGTCTTGCCGATCTGAGACAGAACGGACTTATCGGTGTCTTCGTTGCCGAAGCTGCCGTCTGTACCCAAAGAGTTCAGGAAAGCCAAGACGGCAACGATGATGACGATCAGCTGACCGGCCTTGATGATAAAGCTCTTTAGGCGATCCCAAGTACGCAGCCCCAAATTCTTAAGAGTGGGCAGATGGTACGGAGGAATCTCCATCACAAAAGCTCCGGCTTCATCTTTAAGCGCGGTTCTTTTCAGAATGAAACCCGTAAGAATCGCCACCAAAATACCGATCAAATAAAGCGAGAACACGAGGTTCTGTCCGCCAAGCGGCCAGAAGGTGGTAGCAAACAGTACGTAAACCGGAAGTCTTGCACCGCAGCTCATGAACGGAGCCATCATCACGGTCGTAATACGATCAGATTTCTTCTCCATCGTACGGGCAGCCATAATTGCCGGAACACCGCATCCGAACCCGACAATCAGCGGAACGAAAGATTTCCCGGGGAGACCGAGAAAACGCATCATGCGGTCCATCACAAAAGCGGCACGCGCCATGTAGCCCGAGTCCTCAAGGAAGGACAGCGACAGGAATAAGCAGGCAATGACAGGGATAAAGGTCGAGACCGTCTGGATACCGCCCCCGATACCGTCGGCTAGAATAGTTTTGAGCCATTCAGGACTCCCAATGCTAGTCAGCAGGTTGCCAAAGCCCTGGACGAAGATGGCCCCGAAAAGAATATCGAAGAAATCGATAAAGGCCGATCCGATGTTGATCGAGAAGATGAACATCAAATACATAATGAAGAGGAAGATCGGAATACCGAGCCAGCGGTTCAGAACGATCTTGTCGATCTTGTCTGTGGTGCTCTGGTCGATCTCGCCTTTGCGGATCATAGAGGCGGCCGTCGCCTGAGAAACAAAGCTGTAGCGAACATCTGCCATCGCGATATCGAGGTCGCCGTTGTACTTCTGATTGATCTCGGCAATGATCTTGTCGACTTCGCTCAGGTCCACACCCTTCAGGTACTCACCCATTCCGGCGTCGCCTTCTAGGAGCTGCTCGGCCGTCCACTCAGCGCGTTCAACTTTTTGGGCCGAAAGAAGCTTAGCAATTTTTGCTCTTGCCTCTTCCACATCGTCCGCAAAAACGATCGGGTTCTTCGGAATACGGAGGTCATCAAGCTGGGCATCGATCGCCGCGCACAGCTCCTTTAGGCCCTGTTCTTTAGAAGCGACAATGCCGATCACCGGGCAGCCTAATGCTTCGCTCAGCTTATGCGGGTCAATTTCTATCTGGTGAGCAGCCGCCATATCCAGCATGTTGAGCACCACAATCATCGGAACCTGCATTTCCAGCAGCTGAGTCGTCAAGTAAAGATTACGCTCGAGATTGCTGGCATCAACAATATTGACAATCAGTTCGGCTTCATCCTGGAGGATATAGTCGCGGGCAACGCGTTCGTCCTCACTGGAAGCTGAACTCGGCTGCAGGGAGTAAATACCCGGAAGGTCAACGATTGTAATTTCTCTGTCTTTATAAGTGAACTCGCCGACAATGCGCTCGACGGTCACACCGGGCCAGTTACCGACCGTTTGATGGGAGCCGGTCAGGCCGTTAAAAAGAGTCGTTTTGCCGCAGTTCGGATTACCAACGACTGCAATGATATTTTTTCTCATAGCTTGATTCACTAGATCGGTTCAACGTCGAGAATCTCAATCTCGCCCTTTCGTACGCTGATCGAAGATCCTCTTAACTTGATTTCCACGGGGTCGCCAAGGGGAGCAACACGTTCAACCACAAAAGGCGTTCCGGGAAGCGCGCCGAGCGCCAGCAGCCTTTTACGGTATTCAATCAAACCGTGTCTAAAGGCTTTGATTACGCCCTTTTCTCCGGGCTTCATATCTCTAAGCAGCATTTATTCATCTACCTCTTTGTTCCAAAGAACTTTGAGCTCCTTTGCAACGGGACGTCCTATGGCGACGTGCACGTTGCTGATCGCAACGACTACAGGGCCGGAAATAGTGACGCTGGAAACAGTCAGCGGAAGGTCTAAATAAATACCGACATCCGTCAGTTTGCGAATATCTTCCTGACTCAAACTGCCCCAGCTCACAAGATCAACGACTGCACCGACCGGTGCGTCAAGCAGACTGATCTCGAGGTCTTTATTTTTTTCCATGAATGCTCCTGTCGTTTTTTTGAATAAGGTTAAATAATAATAGCAACGATTCTCATTATTTGAGATTTATGTGATTTTTTTTATAAAAATAGCCCATAAAAGGCATTTTCCTAGGTGTATTCCCTCAGCAATATCTACTTTTTTAATTCGTCAACAGGCTACTCATCTGAAATCACACAGCTGTAGGCAAGAAAGAGCCTAACGAAATGTTTGTTCCGATAATTCAGAGGAAGGGCAATACATCAAAAAAATCAACCACAATAACCAAAATCAGAAATTTATTCTGCTGTGACTAAAAAAACATTTTTCTGACAAGCCCCGGGATTTTCGTCATTTTTCTCAAGCGGCAAGAAAGTCTGACACTATCAGGAAAAGAAACGGTTTTGAATAAACAATGGAGTTTTGACTTATGCCTTAATACCGTAAAACTGTGATTTTTCTTACCATTTTTCGACTCAAATTAATCAGAACAAGAAATTGTGATGTAAATAAATATTTCTATAAATGTAAATAACCATCCGTATTAATACGATATTTCTGTATTTTTTTTGCTTTTCAAAAGCCTTTTTTAATTAAATTCACACTTAGCACGCTCAGGATAATTTTTCGGAAGAGAAGTCCGAACTTAGACAAAACCCTATGAATTGACCGAATTATCGGGTTTTCCTTTTTTATTATCTCCCTGGAACAATTCCTGAAATATTTTTATAAATACAATCTCCCCTTTCTTTAATAAATCTTATAACACTGTAACAAATAGTAATATTTACATTATTTTTCCGTAGCTTGCAAAAATTTTAAGCGTGCTCATTAATCTCGAAATCTGATTGACACCTCCTGAGCTGGAGGCCTAGAGTTAGCGCCATCGGCTCGATTGCCGAATCCACCCCAGGACTTGTGCAAGATTTGCACTCGTATGCTAAAGGACACAATTTATGCGCACATCTCGTCGTATATTTTTAAAATCTGCTGTCGGTTTGACCGGCGCGGCTACCGCATTCCATGCATCTGCGGCTTCCCGCTTCCTTCCCGGTCAAGTCGGTAAATGGAAACTGGCAGATACCAAAGAATACTTAAACATCTGCTGCTACTGCTCCGGCGGCTGAGGAACCATCTGCTCCGTCCGCAACGGCCAACTCATTAATATTGAAGGCGACCCTGACAACCCCGTGAACCTGGGCGGCCTTTGCCCGAAAGGCGCCGGCCTGACAGGTCTGAGAAAGATCGTTGATAAAGACCGCCGCTTAGTGATGCATCCGCATCGTCTCACACAGCCTTTGGTTCGTCGCCCGGGATCCAGCGAATGGGAGCCCATCTCCTGGTCTCAGGCCATTGACGAGATGGCGCGCAAAATTAAGAAGACTCGTGATGAAAGCTACACCAAAGAAGAAAACGGTGTTACCGTCAACCGTTGCGAGGGTATTGCAAGCTACGGCGCTGCTCAGCTGAACTGCGAAGAAGCTTGGCTTGTTCAGAAGTTTGCCCGTTCTCTTGGCGTCGTTCAGATCGACAACCAGACTCGTGTCTGCCACTCTTCTACCGTTTCCGGTTTAGCCCCGTCCTTCGGACGCGGCTCCATGACCAGCCACTGGTGCGATTTCCAAAACGCCGATGTCATCATGACCATCGGTTCCAACAACGTTGAAAACCATCCGCTGTCTTCCCGCTGGTGCCACCGCGCCGTTGACCGCGGCGCCAAGTGGATCGTTGTTGACCCGCGCTTTACTCGTACCGCCTCTCAGGCCGATATGTATGCCCCGATTCGTCCAGGTACCGATATCGCTTTCTTCGGCGGCATGATTCACTACATTCTTGAGAAGAAGCTCTATCAGAAAGAGTACGTGATGAACTACACGAACGCTACCTTCCTGATTGATCCTTCCTATAAATTTGATGTTGCAGACGGTCTCTTCTCCGGTTGGGATGAAAAAGAAAAGGCTTACAGCAATACGACTTGGATGTATCAGACTGAAAAGGTTATTCCTTGGAGCACAGAACCCGGTGCACCCGGCGCTTGGGCTGACAATCCCGGAGTACCTAAGTTCAACCATCCTGCCCTCAAGGTTCCCAAGAAGGATGCCTCACTTCAGGATCCGAACTGTGTTCTGAATCTTCTTGCCAAGCATTATGACCGGTACACACTGCAGAAAGTCAGTGAGGTAACCGGTATTAAGCCTGAACTGCTTGAAGAAGTCTATAAGACCTATGCGGCTTCCGGCGCCCCCGAAAAGAGCGGCACAATTCTCTACGCCCTCGGCCAGACACAGCACTCTTACGGCAGCCAAAACTGCCGCGCCATGTGCATCATTCAGCTTCTGTTAGGCAACGTTGGTGTTGCCGGCGGCGGTATTAACGCCCTGCGCGGCGAGCCGAACGTTCAAGGCTCTACCGACGTTGGTGCCACTATGGACTATGCTCCGGGTTATCTGGCTTGGCCGATCCAGCAGAACCATCCGACACTGGATGCATACCTTTCTAAAGAAACCTATGCCGACGGCTACTACATGAACAAGCCGAAGTTCATGGTTTCTATGCTGAAAGAATGGTATGGTGACAACGCCACAGCAGAAAATAATTACTGCTATGATCTTCTGCCTAAACGTTCCCTCAAGCACAATGACTCCACGATTCCGACCTTCCACTATATGGCCGAAAATCAGATCAAGGGTTACTTGGTTTGGGGTATGAACCCGGCTCATTCCGAACCGAATACTAAGTATTGCCGCGAAGTCCTAGGCAAACTTGATTGGATGATCGTTGCCGACTGGTTCGCAACTGAAACCGCTACCTTCTGGAAAGCCCCCGGCATGAAGCCTGAAGAAATTCAGACAACGGTTTACATGCTGCCGGCTGCTTTGATTTACGAAAAAGAAGGCTCTATTGCCAACTCCGGCCGCTGGCTCCAATGGCGTCAGAAAGCCGTGGAACCTGCAGGACAGGCTAAGAGCGACTTCGAGATCATGTCTCGCCTCTTCCACCGTATCGCGCAGCTTTATCGTCAGGAAGGCGGCGTCAATCCCGATCAGATTACCAAAGTCAACTGGGATTACCGTAACCCGCAAGGTCAGCTGGATATCAAGGCTGTTGCCCACGCTATTAATGGCTACAGCACTAAGACCGGAAAACTGCTGAAAGGCTATGGTGAACTCACAGCCGACGGCGACACCGCCTGTGGTATGTGGATTTACGGCGGCTACTTCAATAATGAAAACGAGAAATGGGATGCCATGGCTCAGCCATGCACTCGCCGTTCTCTAGCCGACCCATCAGGCCTTGGCCTCTACAGCGAGTTCTCGTTCTCTTGGCCTGCCAACCGTCGAATTCTTTACAACCGCGCTTCTGCTGACATGAACGGCAAACCTTGGAATCCCAAGAAGATGCTTGTTGAATGGGACGGTTCCCGCTGGATCAACAATGACGTCGGCGACTTTGTTGAAACCCGCGTCGAAGACGGTAAGGTTGTTCCGGTTCCTCCGAACAACAAGGCCTTCTTCATGACTTGGGAACAGGACGCTCGTTTGTTCAGCTACCCGATGAAAGACGGTCCTCTGCCCGAACACTATGAACCGTACGAATCCCCGACGAAGAATGTAATGAACGGTCGTCAGGACAGCCCGATGGTTCAGTTCACGAAGTGGAAAGAATCCGTCAAGCGCGGCAACAGCGAAGAGTTCCCGATCGTTGCAACGTCTTACTCCGTCTGCGAACACTGGCAGTCCGGTACACAGACCCGCAACATTCCGTGGCTCGTCGAAATCATGCCGAGACCTTTCGTTGAAATTTCCGAAGAACTGGCTAAAGAAAAAGGCATTAAGAACGGCGATGAAATCCGCGTCTGGAACAATCGCGGCTCCATTAAGGCCTTTGCGATGGTTACCGTCCGCTACCAGCCGCTTGAAATTAACGGCAAGAAGACACATACCATCGGTTTGATTCACCACTGGAGCTGGGCTTCTGCCTATGCTACCGGCGACACCATGAATGACCTTTCTCCGAACGTAGGTGATCCGAACTCCTACATTCCTGAATACAAGGCCTTCCTGGTCAACGTTGAAAAAGCCAAATAATTCGGAGGATCTGTAATGTCTATCTACACAAGAAAAGAAATGGCGATGCTTTACGATGCCTCCAAGTGCACAGGTTGCAAAGGATGCCAAGTCGCCTGCAAACAATGGAACGTTCTGTATTCCGATCTCGGAATGAACGCTTTCCCGTTCTCCGGAAGCTATCAGAACCCGCAAGATCTTAACGGCAGCAACCGTTTGGTCATGACCTTCAAAGAGAAGAAGTCAGACAATCAGCTGCGTCCCGTCGAATGGGCTTTCGGACGCCGTTCCTGCTTCCACTGCACCAACGCCGGCTGCGTTACGGTCTGCCCGACGGGTTGTCTGAAGTACGAAGAAAACGGTGTTGTCTCCGTTTCTCCCGAAAAGTGCATCGGCTGCCGCTACTGCGAAATGGCCTGTCCGTTCGACGTTCCCCGTTACTACGGCGATGAGCCGAAGATCGACAAGTGCACAATGTGCTGGGATCGTTTGGAAAACGGCATGCTTCCAGCCTGCGTCAAGACTTGCCAACCGGGGGCTTTGCACTTCGGTCCACGTGACGAGATGATCAAACTCGGCAAGGAACGCGTCGAATTCCTGAAGTCCCGCGGCTACGATAAAGCCGAGCTTTATGGCGAAAACGAATGCGGCGGCCTGCATATTCTCCAGGTCTGCAAGTTCGGTGCCGAAGCTCAGGGCCTCGTCAAGGGTGCACAGCCCAGCCCGCTCGCTACACTGAGCAAACTGGCTCAGCCGGGCGCCGGATTGGCTGCTGCCGCTACCGTTGCCGGTCTTGCCGTGTCCTTCGTTGCCGCTTTGGGTTACCGCCGTCGTAAGATGACGATCGAAGAGGCCAAGGAACATTGGACACCTGCTCAGCGTAAACGCGGTGAAGAATATCTCCGCGAAGCCAAGAAAGAAGCTGCCGAGCAAGAACGCAGAGAAAATGCAGAGTAAAGAGGACCACCATGATTACTAAATACATCCAGCGCCATTCTGTTTTGGCACGAATCACGCACGGTGTTGTAGCGATTTCCTGCATCCTGCTTGCGATCACAGGACTGTTCGTTATGATCACCGCCTGGAACAATGGAGTTGGCAGCGAGTTCACCATCGCTATGCGCTGGACGCACAGACTGCTCGCCATTCCGTTTATTCTGATTCCGCTTTTGGCGATCATCATTTCTCCGAAGGGCTTTGTTCACCTCTTTAAAAACAACATCTTCGGCAAATGGGATGCAGACGACCGTACTTTCGCCATGCGCTTTATTCCTTATCTTTTCGCTCCCGGCAAGGTTCACATGCCTCCGCAGCGTGAAGTTAAGTCCCTGCAGCGTGTTGCCGACGGCACCCTGCTCTTCGCAGGCGTCTTCGCAGCGATCTCCGGCATGATCCTGTGGCTCAACACGGGCCTTCTGCCCGGCGGGGAATGGGCTTACCATTTCTCTCAGTCCACACTTCTTACCGCTAAGATCGTCCACGACATCTCCTTCATTGTGATCATCGTCTTCGGCCTCGGCCACATCTACCTCGGTGCCGGTATCTTCGAACCGTACCACGGCACGCTGAACCTGATGTTCGGCAACGGCAAGATCAAAGAAGCTGATGCCGCCTATCACTGGGGCTACTGGGCTAACAATGAACTGGCCATCGGTAAGAATGTCGTAGAAGTTAAAGACGGCGAAAAGAAACGCGGTGATACCGCCTCCGAAGGTTGGGAGAAATAATCAACCATAAATTAGCGTTCAGCTCCGGGCGCTAAACTCAGAGCTTGGATCCTCGGTCAGAAATGGCCGAGGATTTTTTATTTCCTTTGCTTGCTGAATCTTTTCAGAATATTTCACGGGTTAACAAGCTTCGTTCCTCCAAAATCTTTTCGTTTGTTGGTAAAAGTCCTCACGAGGATTTATCACATTTGTGCCAAACTTCTCCTTATGCGCAAATGGGTCTTTCTATGCTTACTCTTCCTCCCGTTCCTCAGTTCTGCTGCAGAACGTGAGATTCGTATCGGCTTAATCGATACATTTGATCAAGATTTTTATCTCGAGACTTTCGTCCCGACGATTGAGCACATTCAAAAAACACTAAAAGACTACAAAATCACTGTGGTAGAGCTGCAGCAAAATAATCTCCTTGCCAACGTTGTTAAGGAACGACCCGACTTCCTCGTCTCTTCTGCCGGCAACTTTGTCACGCTGATTTCTAAACTAGGTGCCCAGCAGATCGCAACAGTCAGCCGCAATCATGCCTATAGCCCCAAAGAAGCCGTCTCCTCGGTATTTATTGTTCGAAATGATCGTAAAGATCTTCAAAAAATTACTGATCTGAAGGGCCGAGTGCTTTCAGCTACCGAGCCTCATGACTTTGACGGCATGCTTGTTGGAATGGGAGAGATCGCGGCAAGAGGCTTTGACCCGGATACTTTTTTCTCTAAAACGCTCTTCTCTCATTATCAATATCCAGACGTGGCGACATATGTCAAGGTCGGAGCTGCCGATGTAGGAATTCTGGGAACCTGTCAATACGAAAAGCTTCTTACAACCGGACAAATCCAGCCCGGTGAGTTTAGAGTTTTAGAGGCTAAGAATAATACGGAAGCATGTATTCGTTCCACGGAACGCTATCCTGATACGGTTTTTTATGCTCTTGATACAGCTCCCATCGATGAGGTAAAAGCGGTATCCCTTTCTCTGCTTTCGATGCCGAAGGGTGAATTTGACTTCGAATGGGTTCCGGCCAGTGGCTTCTTGAAGGTCTACGACCTAATGAAATCGCTAAAACTCGGCCCTTATGAGCATTTGCGAGAAACAACTGTTAAGGACTTCATCCTTTCTCATCAGAAAGAACTTCTCTTAGCTGCATTGCTTCTTTGCGCGATATTGGTCCATGTAGTTCGAGTCAATTGGCTCGTAAATCGCCGTACGGAAGAGTTAAAGTTTGCTTTAGCCGTCCAGCGAGCGACAGAACGAAAGGCTCGGGAAAACCGCCAAAAACTAGACCTTCTCGAAAAAAGCCGCGTGATCTCCCAAATGAGCTCGATTTTTGCCCACGAAGTCAAACAACCGATCACAAACCTGATTTACTACGCCAGCGCGCTTTCCCTGCTTCTGCAGCAGCTTGGGGTAAAAGACGACAGAGTGGAATACGCCTTAAAACAGATGAACAGCCAGGCTAAAAGAACGAGTGACATTGTGGAACACGTTCGTTCATATGCTAAACACAAGGCCAATCGATCGGAAGTTTTTAATTTAGTGGAAGTCATTCGACGCGCGATCAACAGTATTAACAAAGAGGAAATAGAAGGCGTCCAAACCACGGCAAACTTACCGCAAGAAGCAATTGCCGTCGGCGACTCTTTTGAAATCGAACTTGCTGTTCTGAATGTTCTAAAAAATGCACTAAAAGCTGCAAAAAACAGCCTGAATCCTCAAACCTCTGTTTCTGTGACTGCTCAAAAGCACATGTGGAAAATAACGATAACGGATAATGGTCCCAAGATTTCGGAAGAAATTTTTTCCGCATTGGGACGGCCGACTTCAACAAGTAAAAAAGACGGCCTCGGTGTCGGCCTTTCCATCGTACTAAGTATTATCGAAAATAACGGCGGTCATCTGACGTTCCGACGGATCGAACCAAACGGAATCGCTGTGGACTTGTTCGTAAAGAAAAAGGAAGAATAAGAAATGTCTAATCAAATGCTCAGTCCTGTCGTTCGAATCGTTGATGATGACGCCTCAGTTTGTGAATCCCAATCGTTTTTTCTTCAGTTGGCAGGATTTAGAACTCGATCTTTCTCAAGCGCCGAAGACTTTTTAAGGGATGATGATGCAGAGGCCCCCGGCTGTATCATTCTTGACGTTCGCATGGGCGGAATGACGGGTATAGAACTTCAGCAGGAATTAAATCGACGCGGCTCTGATCTTCCGATTATCTTTTTATCAGCCCATGGTGATATCGAAATGGCGATGAGCTGCGTTGAAGCCGGCGCTTTTAATTTTTTGGTTAAACCGCCTGAACCGGAAAAACTCCAGTCTCTCGTCACTAAGGCAGTTGAAAAGAACCGCATGGAGCGCCGTCAAAAAGCTCATGCCCTAAACCTCAAGAGACTCTTTGACACCTTGACCACAGCTGAAAAGAACATCTCTTATCAGCTGGCTAAAGGCTTAAGCAATCCTCAAATCGCCAAACTCTTAGGAATTTCGGAACGTACCGTTCAAACCCACAGAGCCAGGGTCTACGGCAAGCTCGATATAGAGAATCCAGTAGAACTTAATGATTTCTTGCACGAGATGGAAGAAGCATGATCAGAAGACGTGAAATCCTTGCCCTTCCTTTGCTGGGAGTAGTCCCGAGAGCCATTGCTCAGAATTTTCACTGCGGAATTCTGGTCGTCGGCGCAGGCGGTGCCGGATTGGCGGCAGCGTTAGAGGCTTCAGCCTATTCGGATTCCGTTGTCTTAATCGAAAAAGAATCTTTTATAGGCGGAGATACACTTTACTCAGGCGGATTTTTCAACGCCCCCAACACGGAGTTCCAAAATCGTAAAGGCATCAAAGACAGCGAAGAATTTTATCTACAGCAAATTACACAGTCCGCTAACGGCCGAGGCAATCCAAAAGTCCAGACGAAGTTGGCAAAGGAAGCTGCTAACACTTTAAATTGGCTGAGAAAAAACGGCGTCACTTTCGGAGATGAAATTTATCAAATTTACGGCTCCGGTTACCGCCGTAGTCATAAGCCTGTCACTGCGCTCGGTTCTTCCTATGTTCAGAATTTAGCAGCAGCTTGTCTTAAAAACGGAGTCTCCATTCGAACTTCCACTCGACTGGAATCTTTTGAAGTCCTCCCAAATCAAAGGGGATTTCGCGTCCCCATCTCTTCAAAGGGAGTAAGTTCAGTGATTACCTCACGAGCTTTAATCCTATGTGCCGGAGGTTTTGCAAACAATCCTGAGCTTATTCGTCGATACGTTCCGAATCTAAATTTCAAGTATTCCGATTCACGCGGAACAGGAGAAGTTCTCCAGAGGGCAATTGAAGCCGGCGTTCAGGTAGAAAACATGGATGCAGTTGAATGTATCCCTGAGGGCTCCATTCTCAGTAAATACTCGGCCAGACTGTATGCAATGGCACCCGGAACTGTCTTTATTAATGAGGATGGTGAACGCTTTGTCGATGAAGCCGCAACACGCAAAACCATCTCCGAAGCTTTGATTAAGCAAGGTGCAAAACGCTGTTGGACAATCGTTGATATCAGGAGCGTTAAAAGGCTGGACAAAAGCCAGCAGAAAAATCTTTATCGAGCTTACTTCGCCGGTCAGGTTTGGAAGAACGATACGTTAGAAACGTTATGCAAAGACATTAACGTTCCTTTCGAGAAGGTCAAGGCTTCTTTTGAACAAGTCGATCCGAGACATCGTCCGAGCGTTGCGCCTTTTTGGGCGGTTCGCATGTATCCTTGGATTCATTACACCTTAGGTGGAATCTCTATCAACGAGCAGGCAGAATGTCTAAATAAATTCGGAATTCCTATCCCCGGCCTGTATGCCGCAGGACAAATTACCGGCAGTGTTCACGGTGAAAACAGACTTGGCGGAAACGGCCTTACTGATGCGTTTACATTTGGACGCATCGCCGGCAAAAACGCAGCAAGATGGATTAAAGAAAACTGAAAAGAAATCGCTTTTTCTCCCAAACCTCCCTTCTCTCTGCAACAAGGCTTCCGAAATTTAAAAATTGTCAAGAGACAAGTAGCCGACGCTTTCTGTTTATCGGATATTTAACCTTGGCACTGAAACGAATCTTCGCTTCATTTCCAAGGAGAAATAATTTTATGCAAACATCTCGTCGTTCTATCCTCAAAGGCAGCATCCTCGCCTCCTTAGCCGGCACAATGGGTGCTACTGCTATGAGCGCTTCTGCTGCAGAAAAACAGGCTGCCCTTCCGAAGAAGGAATATGATCTAGTCATCTGCGGTTTAGGTATCGGTGGTATCGTCACCGCCATCCGCGCAGCTCAGGACGGCTTGAAACCGGTTATTCTCGAAAAGATGAGTTCTGCGTCGGGTAACACCATTTACTCTGCAGGCTTCATGCTTGGCGTCAACACCAAGATGCAGCAGGAAAAGAAGCTTGAAACCGGCGACACCGTAGATAAATTCTACGAAGACATGATGAAGGTTTCTCAAGGCCGAGGGGATCCCAAACTCACACGCCTTGTTGCTGAAAAAGCAGACGAGACACTGAACTGGCTGCATGACTACGTCGGCGTTAAATATGCCGTCGGCATGAAGCTTGTTTGGCCGATGCTCCAGCGTGCTCACCTCACCATCGGAGAAAAGAAGCCCGGCGGTACACAGCTGATGCTCTATTTACTGGCTAAAGCCAAAGAACTTAATGTTCCTATCGTCTACAACGCCAAAGCGGTCGAACTGCTCGACAACCCTCAAAACGGTAAAGTTATCGGAGTTAAAGTTAAGAGCAAAGAGGGGTTCGAAGAATACTTCGGCAAATACGGCGTCGTCATGGCTACCGGCGGTTTCTCCGCCAACAAGATGATGCTGACAATGATGGCAGGCGTTCCTGCCGCCAACATGCCGGTTCGCGGTTCCCACTCTGTTACCGGCGAAAGCATTCTTTTAACCGGCCCATATTTCCCGAAAGTTGTTAACGTTGACCAATACCACTGCGGACCGATCCACGGACCTACAGGCGCTAACCCGCTGAACATCGTTAACACCGGTATTGCCGTTTCTAAGGAAACAAAGCGCTACACCGATGAAGGCAAGACCTATGTCCAGATGTCTCGTGACACAGCCGCATTGACTCGTGACAACTGGGGCTACATGATTGTTGACGAAGATACGCACAATCTTCCGATGCTGAAGAATGACTGGTTCTCTTATTCTTCTCATAAGGCGCCTGTCTATAAGGCCGATACGATCGAAGGTTTAGCTAAGGAAGCCGGACTGAATCCTGTTGAGCTGAAGAAAGTTGTCGACGAATACAATGCCGCTCTTAAAGCCGGCAAGCTCGGCGAACTGACACCTCCCAACACTCACAAGAATCCGCGTCCGATCCTTAAGGCTCCCTTCTATGCCGTTCCGTTCCAGGGCGGTATGACAGCTACCTTCGGCGGTCCGCTCATCAATACGAACGGTCAGGTTCTTGACACGGAAGGACGTCCGGTTCCGGGTCTCTTCGCAGTCGGCAACGCAGCAGGCGGTTTGTTCTATGACAACTACGTCGGCGGCGCTCAGCTGACATCTGCTTCCGTTATCGGCCGTCAGATCGCCGACTACGTCAAGACATTGGCGAAGTAACACGATTTTTAAGCCGACCTTTTAGGTCGGCACCTCAATCCACTGTAAACCGTCTTCTAATCTCTCAGAAGACGGTTTCATTTTCCATCAAAGAGAAAGGCAGTACCTCAACCATCCAAAATCAATAAGTTACTTAAAAGTTAAATTCTCAATGCTTGAGGAAAAGAAGAAAAGAGCCGAGTTTTTAGGCTCAGCCCTCAAAATCTCAATAAACGGCAGTCAAATTTCCCTGACGACCTCTGAAATTAGTCTTGTTTTTTCTGTGCCGCTTTCTTCTGGTCTCCGGCCAACACAAAAGTAATTTCATCAGGTTTGATGTATTTACGCAGTGCAGCATTGACATCAGCCGTCGTCAGCTTGGAGATGGCTTCCGCCTGTTTCTTACTGAATACCCATGTACGTTGATTTTCCATCTTGTCGTTCCAGGAGCGGGCAACCACATCGTCCTGAGAACGAGCGACCTGCATTGCCTGCAGCAGACCTTTCTTGGCTTCCTCTACCTCTTGATCTGTAAAGCCGTCTTTAATCGCTTTAGCAATCACGTCGCGGGCACTGGCTTCTGCCTGAAGCATGTTCTGAGGAGCCACAATCGCACGGAAAACAAAGCTACCGTTATCGCCCTTCGCAGGAATACGAACGTGAGAACCGGCGCCGTATGAAAGGCCTTCTTTCTGGCGAAGTCTTTCAATCAAACGGTTGGAAAGACCTGTGCCGCCGCCCAGAATCCAGTTGGCAACGGTAAGTGCCGGAGCATCCGGAGCTGTGTCGTTGATCGGGAACACAGAACGAGCAACGATAATTGCGTTTTCCTTGTCAGGAGTATCAATAACGACGCGAGTGGCTTTAACGGGACGATATTCCGTTACGACCGGAGCGTAATGAGCCTTAGAAACGTACTTGGCGTAATCATCACGAATGATCTTTTCCACTGTCTTCGGATCGAAATCGCCGACAATCGAAATCTCACCGCGAGACGTACCACCGAATTCTTTATAGAAAGCTCTGACTTGGTCAACTGTAAGCTTATTCAGCTGTTCCAGCGACTCATCTAAAGAGTATTCGTAGCGAGGATCGCCCTTCGGATAAGTATTGAAGTGCTGCGTAATAGCGTTCTGAGCGAGCGCATCAGGTTTATCACGCATGCTTTCGATCATGACCTGCATCTGCTTCTTAAACTGATCAAATTCATCCTGCGGCATGATCGAGTTGTGCATGGCATCAAACACAAGCTCAAGAGCGGCCGGAAGATTCTTTCTCGTAGTCGTGAAGTTCGTAATGGAACCGGCCATCTTCAGCTCGGTCATACGATCTTCAATTTCAGAGCGAGTCATCGTCTTTGTTCCGCGAGTCAGCATCGCAGCAGCAACAGGCTGAAGATTAGCCTTACCAAAAAGATTCTTCTCGTCGCCGGACTTGAACTTCATGCAAACGGTCACGGTTTCACCGCGTGTCTGTTTGGGCAGCAAAGCAATATTCAAATCGCCGATATCAATACGCTGTGTCCTCTTGTCGAGGTTATCGAACGAAGAGTCGAAAGCCTCAATCTTTTGAGCAGTTCCCTGCGGCTTGTAATTAGCCAGCAGTTCATCCGCGCTCGGAGCTTTTGTGATCTCTGCGCGCTGAGGATTGTCATCGGGAATGAAGAGTCCGACAACTCGGTTGTCACGCACGAAATATTTGTCTGCTGCACTGTCAGCCTGCTGAGCAGTGACGTCTTTAGTCTTATCGCGGCCGTAGAAGAAAAGTCTCCAGTCGCCCAGCGCAATGTACTCTGATAAGCCGACACCAAATCCTTCCGGATCGGCAAAGGCGCGTTCGTACATGGTTTCCATCTGAGCCTTGGTTCTGTTTAACTCTTTAGAAGTCATCGGCTTCTGCTTTAAAGAGCCTTCAATCGTTTCGATAAGCTTATCTTTAACTTTCTCAAGCGATTCGCCTTTCTTAACGGAGGCACCGAAGATCACAAAGCCGGGCTCCTTAGCGCCGACGGCGTAACCGAAAACATTTGCTGCTAGTCCGGTTTTTACTAAGGCTTCGTACAGACGGCCGTTAGGAGAATCGGCCAACACTTCAGTTGCAACTTCCACGCCTAAAGCATCCGGATGTAAAGCGCTCGGGATGCGGTAGCCGACAGCAACCATCTGAGTTTCGCCTTTGCGGCGGATCTCAAACACGCGTTCACCGTCCGCTGTCGGTTCCACTGTCCATTCAGCTGGAAGCGCTTCTTTCGGGTTCTGGATTAAAGAGAAATCTTTAACGATCCATTCCAGCGTTTTCTGGACATCGAACTTACCGCTGACTGTTAAGACAGCGTTGTCCGGGCGGTAATACCGGTGATAAAAAGCCTGAAGGTTTTCGATACGAACATGTTCGATATCGCTTCTGTTGCCGATGGTGCTCTTGCCGTAGTTGTGCCAGTCGTACATCATGGACTGCATACGCTTCATCAACACGCTGGAAGGACGATTCTCGCCCATCTCGTATTCGTTGCGCACAACGCTCATTTCGCTGTCTAAGTCTTTTTTAGCGATAAAGGAGTTACGCATAGCGTCAGCACTCCAAGCTAAAGCGAACTTGAGGTTGTCTTCTGTAGCAGTAAAGGAGACAAAGTAATTAGTACGGTCGAGCCAAGTGGAACCGTTCATGCGGAAACCGCGGTTCGTGAATTCTTTGGTCGGATTCGGGAAGTTTTTGCTTCCTTTAAAAATCAGATGCTCGAGCAAATGAGCCATGCCGGTTTCGCCGTAGTTTTCCTGACGAGAACCGACCTGATAAGTCATGTTAACGGTCGCCGTATCTTTAGAGGCATCCGGGAAAAGAACTACGCGTAATCCGTTGGTAAGACGATATTCTGTCACGCCTTCAATACTCGGCCCTTGGGTCACACCGGCCGGAAGTGCAGTACCGGCTTGAGAGACGCTGACCGGTGCTTTTGTTTCTTCTGCTTGTGTATTCATCATAGTAAAGGCTGAAGCGACGCAAGCCGCGACAGCAAGTTTTTTCGCAATTTTCATAGATACGAATATTCTGTTTTAACGAATTGTTTGCTAAGGATAATCCGCTTGTCTTAAGACAACGTTCAATCGGCCCCCGGATAGCGACAAAACGATGCCTAATTTGTAAGAGTTTTTGAACGAAAATGAGAAATATTCTTCTTATCAGTACAAAAGAAACAGTCGGGGAGTCTTAGAAAGTAATTTAGGCCGAAAACCCCTACGGATCTTCGGCCTAATCATTTAAGGAAAGGAAACGTTGTTACTTCTCGCTGTTCTTGTACTGCTGGTCCGTGACCGGTTCCATCCATGTCACGTTCTTGCCTTGAGGATCGTACCCGGTAACCGTCATTTGAACCATTCTCTTGTCGGGAGCTGCGCCATGGAAATGTTTGATGCCTTTCGGACATACAACCACATCGCCTTTTTTCAGGACGCTCACTGGTTTTCCATAGACGCCCGAACGGCCTTCTCCTTCAACAATGATCAGAACCTGTCCGATCGGGTGTGTGTGCCAGAAAGATCTGGCGCCTGGTTCAAAAATTACATATGCACTGGATACCGGCATCCCGGGAACAGATTCAGACAGAGGGACGATCTTGACTTCACCGGTAAATATCTTGTCGCTTCCTTTAATGCTCTGGATGGCATCGCCCCGTTTTACCAGCTGATCACCGGCAGGAATTTGTTCGTCTGCTGCAACAGCAGATCCCATAACCAACAGAGAGGAAAGAAGAGCAGAAATGAGTTTCAACATGATGGTCACCTATATTCAATCTATTGATAGGAAGCTTCTGAGAAAACTTGCTTTGATGGCTCAATAGTAGAAAACAGGATTATTCATGTCTAATATAAATTTAATATAACTTTTTATTAAATTTATGCATATATACACTCGACTTCAAGCTCAAACTCTAGTCTGACTGTAAGAACATCAGAATCCACAAGAAAAGTTGGTTTGTAGAAATCGAAAATTCTCGCTCCGGCTAAGTTTGCATTTTCGGATTGAAAGATCCTCCATCGACACTTTCTTCCGTCAAAGGTTCCTCCCCCACATTTGCGATTCTTTTCTTCCTAATTTCAAAAAATTCAAGAGGTTGTTAGAGCTTTCCCGAGTGTGATTTTGAATTACCCGCACTCGCAAAATTGAGTAGAATGAGGCGGTTAACTCAGGCGAAGAAAACGGTTAAGAGCAGTTATCTAAGCAGTCTTCCTCGCATTTTTTGGATAAATTAAATTTAATTATGAAAAAACTTCTTCTCGCAACAGCCCTGGCAGCCCTTGCCGCTCCCGTCTTCGCTCAGACTGCCTTCACCGTTAACGGTCAGACAGTTTCCGTGGCAGATCAGCAAGAACTCATGAAAGTTCTTGCTGACCGCGGAGTCAAAGACCAGAAACAGCAACTCGAAGCTGCCCGCAGCATCCTCGCTCAGGAAAAACTCATTGAAGAAGCGGCTAAAAAAGCCAATATCGCTCAGGATCCTGCCGTCAAAGCGCTGATTGCAGAACGTCAGACAGAAATTTACTCCGCTGAATTAGTTCGCAAAAATGCCGCTGCCCACCCGCTGACCGATGCGGACCTCAAGAAAACTTACGAAGAAGTTAAAAAACAGTACGATCCGAACGAAATCAAAGTTCGTCACATCCTTGTTAAAACAGAACAAGAAGCCAAAGACATCATCAAGTCTTTGAACGCCGGCGGTGACTTTGCAACGATCGCCAAAGAAAAATCTTTGGATCAGGGTACAGCAGCTCAGGGCGGAGAAATCCCGTTCACCAACATCCGCAGAATCGCTATCCCCGGATTTGCAGAAACTGCAATGGCTCTGAACAAAGGTGCTCTTCTTCCCGTTCCTTTCCACAGCGCACTCGGCTACCACGTTATCCAGCTTCAGGACAAGCGTGAAGTTCCTCTGCCCTCTTTCGATGCTCTGAAACCTCAGATTCAGAATCTTGCTGCACAGCGTCAGGCTCAGCAGTACATGGCTGATCTGATGAAGAACGCTAAGATCGCTGAAGCCGCTCCGGCTAAGAAAAAATCCTCTAAGTAATTTCCATTGATACTTAGGAAAGGTCGCTTCGGCGGCCTTTTTTGCCAATTGAAAATGAAAATCTCTAAAGTCGGCTAATAGCGGGGAGAGTAAATAGGATTATCCCTGTAAATTAGGGATGAAACCAGCTGTTCTTAAGAGTCGCGTAATGATATACCTCTATTTAACAAAAAACGGATTTTTAAGTAGAATTCATTGAATTTGAAAGTTTCATTACCTGAAACGATTTTGTTGTTGGAAAAAAGAGAGTGAAGTTCCTTTACGACCTTTTGCCGGTGATTTTGTTCTTCGGCACATTTAAAGTTGCTCAGACAAATCCGGACTCTGCGGCTGCGCTTTGCAACCAATGGCTGGGAAGCGGCTTTCAAGCCGACCAGGCCCCGGTTATTTGTGCCACGGCTGCTGCGATAATCGTGTCGCTTCTTCAGATCGGCGTGAAATTTGTACGCCGTGAGAAGATCGATCCGATGCTGTGGATTTCTGTTGCCGTCATCTTAGTCTTCGGCTCTCTGACAATCTGGCTTCACGATGAAATGTTCATCAAATGGAAACCCACGATCCTTTACTGGATCTTTGGCGGAATCCTTTTGGGCGGTTCTTTCATGCATAAGAACTTCCTTAAGTCGCTTCTCGGTAATAAAGTTTCTCTTCCGGAACCTGCATGGAATATTCTCCTTCGCGGTTGGATCGGTTTTTTTGCCGTTACCGGTTTTCTTAATCTTATAGTTGCCTACACATGCTCCACCGACGTGTGGGTGAATTTCAAACTGTTCGGGCTGATGGGACTGACGCTCCTCTTTACCCTAGGCGTCGGCTTTTATATTTCCCGATTTATCCCTGAATCTGATTCGGAAGGAAAATAAAGATGAGTCACACTCCCACATTAGAAAGAATCAGCCAAGCGCTTGAGCCGATTTTCCCAATCGAGCTTCGCTTTACTGATTACACAAGACCTGAAGCCGGCAGAGCTCCTGCTGCAGGCTCCCTCTACCACCTCTTTGTCATTTCCAGACGTTTTGAAGGTCTGCCGAAAATTGACCGACACCGAATCGTTTACGAATACTTGAAACCTTTTATCGGTCACGGTATTCACAACATCAATATGACATTGCTGGCGCCGAGCGAATCTCGCCACTAATATTTTTATTTGAGGCTGCAGGTGCTTAAGTCCTTTGTGCTCGCCGCTGCGCTTGCCGGCGTCCTTCCTGCAGCCGTTGCTCAAACTGCCTTTACGGTTAACGGACAATTTGTTTCCGTAGAAGAACAAAAGCAGTTAATGGACTTCCTGAGAGCCAACGGCGTAACCAATGAAAAGCAGCTTAAAAACGCAGCCCGAAGCATTCTTCTCGAACAAAAAATCATCGAACAAGCTGCCAGAAATGAAGGTCTTCTAGAAGATCCTCGAGTTCGTGTTTTGATTTCGGAAAAACAGGCTCAGCTTTACGGATCGATTCTGAGCCGCAGATATGCTTCTGAGCATCCGATCACGGAAGAACAGGTTCGGAATCGTTACGACTCACTTCTCTCTAGCTACGATCCACACGAAATCAAATTTCGACATATCTTGGTAAAGACACCGGAAGAAGCTAGAGAAATTATTCAATCTCTCAAGGTAGGTTCCGATTTTGGTTCTCTCGCTAAAGAGAGATCTTTGGACCAAAGTACCTCTCAAAACGGCGGACAGATTCCTTTTACGAATATTCGTAATGTCTTGGTTCCGGGCCTCGCCGAAGCCATCCTCGCTCTTCAGCCGGGCGACCTTCTGCCGGTTCCTTTCAAAAGCAAGCTCGGATATCACGTGGTGCTTCTCGAAGAAAAACGTGAGGTCCCCTTTCCTTCTTATGAAGAAGTTAAGCCAAAAGTGCTTTCAGAACTTGAAAGACTTCAGACAACAGAGTTCTTGAACGACCTTCAGAAAGACGCAAAAATTCTCAAAGTTTCGGACAGCTCTGTCGACTAGACTGCACTGCAATTTTCCTTCTAATCATCTTCTAAAAGTAACATCCGCTTTCTTTTGGATCCTCCGCAACCTCTAATCGTACCTAGCCACTTCGTTCAGGCTGATAAAATGGCGTTTTTTAATCATTGGAACACGTCATGGGTTTCTTAACCGGTAAAAAATTCCTGATCACTGGAATCTCTTCTAATCGCTCTATTGCTTATGGAATTGCAAAGGCTTGTGCCAGAGAAGGCGCTGAACTAGCTCTTTCCTATAACAACGAACGCTTTAAAGAACGCGTGCAGGGCTTTGCCGATGAATTCGGCGCCGGACAAGTCATTAAGTTAGATGCATCTTCCGATGAATCAATTGATTTAGCAGCCCTTGAACTCGCCAATCGCTGGACCGACGGTTTTGACGGCTTTGTCCACTCGATCGGCTGGGCGCCCCGCGAATCCATCAGCGGCAGCTTCCTCGAAGGCGCTTCCCGCGAAGGCTTCCTCTCCGCAATGAACGTCTCCGTTTACTCCTACATTGCGATGGCTAAGAGAATGGTCCCGTTAATGGCCGGCCACAAAGCTTCTTTGCTGACATTGTCTTACCTCGGCGGAGAAAAAGTCGTTCCCAATTACAACACGATGGGACTTTGCAAAGCAGCGCTTGAATCTGCTACCCGCTATATTGCTGCTGACGTCGGCCCGCAAGGCATTCGCGCCAACACACTCTCCTGCGGCCCGATTAAGACTCTTGCCGCAAGCGGCATTAAAGGCTTTAGCTCAATGCTGGCTCAGTGCAAAGCCGTTTCTCCGAGTCGTTCTTTGGTTTCAATTGATGAAGTCGGCAACACCGCAGCCTTCCTTCTTTCCGACAATTCCCTTGGAATCACTGCGGAAACCATCTATATCGACGGCGGCTTTAATGCTCTTGCCTGCTGCGTCGATCAGGCAGCATCTGAAAACGCCTAATCATTAGCGTTCTAGTTCTCAATGGGCGGCCTTCATGGCCGCTTATTTATATTTCGGAACACCGAGGTCTTTTTCTTTGAGTTTCTTCATTCGCTCGGCATCTTCAATCGCCCATTCTTTAAAGAGCCCTCTCATCCATTTATGCGCTGGATCTCGGTGCTTGCTGTCCGACCAAATCAGAACATTCCATTTTTCGGTCTCTTCAAAATCAATTGGCAAGGGAAGCGCCGTTAACTTATAGGCCTTCATTGCCAGCTCTGCAGCACGCCAGCCGCAAACCGAAATCAAATTCGTCTTCTCAATAGCGCCCCATGCAGAATAGAAACGCGACGTAGAAAACCTCGTGTGTTCCATAAACCTTTCGTATTGGAATAAGCCTTGCTCAGGGCCGACCCAGGATGCGGACCGACCTGTCCGAATAGATACACGGTCATAAACTTGAAGGTATCGAGTTAACAAAGGACCTTTGAGTTGCGTAAGTGGATGCCCCTTCCTGACAAGCAACACACGATCCAGCGGGTAAAGCTTCATTCGGTGGAGATCCGGCGCCAGATCAACGTCCGTGATTACCGCAAAATCCGCTTTGCCTTCACTTACAGCGGCGATCTCATTGTCGTGCTTGCTCAGGTCTAATCGTACTTTCGGCGCTCTTTCAATCATTTTCGGCAGTACACCGGAAATCACGACAGAGATTTCGGTCATCACTGAGCTCAAGACAAAAGTCCTTGTGGATTGACTCGGATCAAACTGCATATCCATCATCGCTTCAGAAGCTTCCAAAATCTGATGAATCTGCGGCTTGATCTGCAGGTAGTAGTTTGTCGGCACCCAGATTCCTTCCATTTGTCTAAAAATTTCCTGCGGAAAGTACGAACGTATCCGAGAAAAGTTCCTGCTTGAGGAAGACGGAGACAAATTTAACAACAACCCCGCGCGAAGCAAAACGCCCGTCTTTTCTAGCTCCGCAAGAAACCTCGTATCGTCAATAGAAAGTTTGGTAATGTCCGCCACAGTGATAACCCTTTGTCAACAATGCAAAGATAGGAGTGCAACTTGCGCAAAGTATATCTCCATAAGGCACGCTTAAGATACTCCTAGAAACACCAAGCGGTACACCACTTAATAACCACAAAACAAGGAGAATTACGATGCTTCGTAGAAGTCTGCTTACATCTGCTATCGCAGCCTCTTTACTCACCACTTTCTCGCTTCCTGCATTCGCAACGCAGGTTTATGAGACCGACCTCGTTATCATCGGGGGCGGCCTGTCCGGTTTGGCAGCAGCTCAGAGCGCAGTTGACCAAGGCGCTAAACCGATCGTCCTCGAAAAAGAAGCTGCCCTGGGCGGCGGCGGAAACTTCCCTGAAGGAAGTCTTGGCGTCGGCACCCGTTATCAGAAGGAACACAACATCAACACCACCGTTGACCAGGTTCTTACTGCCGCTCTGCAGTACCATCACTATCGCGCTGACCCGCACGTCCTTCGTGTTCTGATTGAAGAATCCGGAAAGACCATTGACTGGGTTATGGACAAAGGCGCTCAGATGCGCGGCATCCGCACCATGTATCCGAAAGATGAATCCCTGATGACATGGCACTTGTTCAAAGGCGGTGCTGCCGGCATCATCCAGCGCTTCGCTAAGGAAGTTCGCGCCAAAGGCGGCACAATCCTCACCGAAACCCCGGCCAAGAAACTGATCGTTGAAAACGGTAAAGTGGTAGGTGTTGAAGCTGTCGACGGCGAAGGCGAAAAAGTCATCGTCAAGGCCAAGAAAGTCATTATCGCTACCGGCGGTTTCGAATCCAATAAAGAAATGCTCGCCAAGTACGTGAACGACTCCTCTGCTCTAGGTATGTTTGAACCGGTTTGGTACCGCGGTCCTGTAACCGACGGTAAGAACGGTGACGGCCGTACGGGTGACGGCATCCAAATGGCTCAGTTAGTCGGTGCAGGCGTTAAAGGTATGCATACCATTGCAGGTAACGCTCCGTACCTCGCCGACCTGCCCCCGATCAACCAGTTCATGGGCGCTGATGAACTCAAGCAAGGCCGCTGCGCTTTGGCTCAGCCCTGGCTCTGGGTTGATCAGCACGGCAAACGCTTCTTCAACGAATCCCGTGGTGCTGTTTTCGTTGATGTCTACAATGCCATGACAAGTGCCGGCGGCGTAATGTACAACATCATCGACCAGCAGAAATATGATCAGTTGGTTAACAAGGGCGCTTTGCTTCCGTTCAACGCCATCGTTCTTGCCGGCGTTCCTCTGAAGGCTCTTCCGAAGACTTTCGAAATCGGTCAGCAGAGAGGTTGGGCTTTCAAGGCTGACACAATCGACGACCTAGCTGCACAGATTGGCGTACCTGCTTCCAACCTGAAAGAAACAATGAACAAGGTGAACGAATACGCTAAAGCTGGTAAAGATCCGGAATTCGGCCGTCTGCCTGAACACCTTGCAACTTTCAATATGGAAAAAGGTCCGTACTATGCTCTGAAAGGCATCCGCGCATTCTTCCTAACTTTGGGCGGCGTCACTGTCAATCCGAAGTTCCAGGCTCTGAATCCGCAGGGCGACGTGATCGACAACCTCTATGTCGTCGGTCAGGATATCGGCGGTTTGTATGACTCTTCTTACGACCTCCGCTGCGAAGGCTCTGCCTCTTCGTTCGCTATGACCAGCGGCCGCTTAGCTGCTGACAACGCTCTTGCCGATGTCAAAGCCGGTAAGTAACTTCTAGAGAAGCCCGGACCGTAGGGTCCGGGTCTAAAAACGGAAGAAAAAAATGAAATTTAACCGCCTCATTACCACCGCAGCAATTCTGTTAGCCGGCGCCTTCTGTACTGCTCAGGCTGCTCCCACCATGGCAAAGCACATGCAAAAAGGCGTGACTTGCGAACAGTGTCACAACTCTTCCGCTCCGGTTGCCGCTGCCAAGTCCAAGGCTTGTATGAAATGCCATAACTACCAGGACTTAGCTGCTGCTTCTGCCGCAAAGAAAGTAGCTTTAAACCCGCATGATTCTCATGCCGGACAGCTTCGCTGCACACTTTGCCATAAAGAACACGAACAAAGCGTTCTCTACTGCCGTCAGTGCCACAAGAACGCAGAAGACAAACGCTTTGATATGGCTGTACCTTAATCATTCCTAAAAATTGTCAAACTATTTTTGAACTCCCGCCTCTCCTCGGGAGTTTTTTGCGGCCAAGCTAATGGCCGCTTTATTTTTTCAAAGCGGCCATAGCTTAATTTCATTAGTTATCCAGGAATCCGATGGTTCTTCTGGAAGAAGACATCTGGCCTTCCTTCAGTTGAGTTTCAACTTTCAGCATGTCGACAATCTTTTCTCCGGAAACAGCTTTGGTAAAACGAAGTCTTCTGTCGATAGCCGCAAAATCTCCCGGGGAAAGATTTCTGATCTTCCGCAGATTGTTCACTTCGTTTCCGACAGAGAATTTCCACTTCTGAGCCAGTCTTCTGTACATTTCTTCTGCCTGATCATCAGTCATGTATTCGAGTTTGGCCTTCAAGTCGAATCTTCTCAGACAAGCGTTATCCATCAGATCCAAAAGGTTCGTTGTTGCCACAAGGTAGCCTTCATAAGACTCCATCTGAGTCAAAAATTCGTTGACTTGCGTAACTTCCCAGGAATGATTCGCGGTTCTTCGATCTTGAAGGAAAGAATCAATTTCATCAAAGAGTAGAACGGCATTTTCTCTTTTTGCTTCTTCAAAGGCAGCGGCGATATTGTGTTCTGTACCGCCGACATAGCAGTTCAGAAGATCCGACGCTTTTTTCATGATGAGAGGGCGTTCAAGCTTCTTTGCGAGCCAATGACAAAATTCTGTCTTGCCCGTGCCCGGGGGACCGTAAAGACATAACCTTCCGGCGCCCGCTTCTTTGAGGCCTTTCGATAAAGCTTCCAGATCTGTATCGGAGTTGCTTAAAGCAGGGTCGAACTTTCCGATTTTCTTCGTCGCGGCAGCCAGTTTTCCAAAACCTTGTGCTTTGAGAATATCTTCGAGAAGAGCCATCAAAGAGTCTTCCGGAAACTTAACTTTATTACCTTGGAGGTTGTCCACGATCTCTCCGACTTGAGCGACAAGTGCCGGAGAAAGATTTTCCGTATTCACCAGACGACTAATGTTTTCTTCAGACAAAGATTTGGCCAATGCTCCTTGTGCGAGCTTCTCCATTTGAGCTCGAGGCGGATAACCAACCTTTAGGACAAAATGAAATCTTCTGATAATGGCAGCATCCATAGAACGCAGAGAGTTCGTTGTCCACACGGTCAGCTTTTTAGTGTTTTCGAGTGCGGTATTGATGCGCGCTTTGTTTGTACGATCAGTCGTTCCTTGGACCAGATCGCTGTTGAAAACGTCATCCGCTTCATCAATCAGAATTGCCGTGACGGCGTCGTTCCGACTTAACTTGCAGGCTCGTTCCCAGCAAGCCAAAACCTTTTCCTCTCTTCCGAGTTTTAATGTGTAGGCTTTTTTACCGGCTTGTTCAATCAAAAGTTTTCCTAATTCCGTCTTTCCGGAACCAGGAGGACCATACAAAAGAACATTGACGCCTCTGGGGCCTTCATTTTTAATCCCCTTTAAAAACGGAACGACTAAAGAGTCAATCACAGGTAGATACTTGACATCTTCGAGCGTGAGACGAGACTTGTTGCAAGGAGTGAGGATCGAACTTACAAGCTGCTTCTTTTCGATTTTCCCGAAGAAGAGATCAAAGAAGGAAATACCGGATTTGGATTCAAAGTAGTCCTCGAAATCAATATTAGAAGACTCTCTGTCTACGCCGAAGATTGCCATTCGGATAAGTTTGCCATCCGGCCCGAGCATTTCTTGGACCTTTTCCAAAGGCAGGCCCAACGTTTTTGCGATGACCTCCAGCACGAGGAAAAAGCCGCGGTCGGAATAACTGAAAGAGTTCAGGGCTCTTCTCAAGTTTCGATAGGCAAGAGTGAAGAAGATGAAGGCGGTGACTAGACCTTCATCTTCGGAAAGGTCATAGGCTTCTTTGATGAGTTCAAGATTAGCCGCAAAACCTTTCGGGTAGAAACCGTGCAAATCAATCTCTTTCTTAATGTTGCGATAAACCTTCTTCATGGAAACTGGAGGATTGTCGATGCGCTTTCTAAGCTCTGTTTTCACAGATTTGTATCGACGAAAAACACTGTCTCCTGCATCGTCAAGTAATTCAGTGTCGCCTTCTTCTTTTCCTTTAAGTTCGTAAAGTTCCGAAACGTCGTTTTCGATTTCCTGCTGCCACGCCTTGACCACTCGGATATTTGCCATCTCCTGCACATCATCGAGTTCCAACGATTTATAGCCGGAGAGTTCGATCAAAATCTTGGATGTCCAATATTCAACACACAAGGTACCCTGCTGTTCTGAATCCGGAATAGAACGAAGACGGTTATCACTAAACATTTTTTCAAAGACACTTGTTCTTCTGCGAGGCATTTTTGTTCTCCTTCTATGTTGTTATTTTTGCATTTGAAGCGAAAGAAATTGACGCAGTAAAACCGATTAAAATAAAAATCAATACGCGCCTTGCGACAGAAATTTGACCTTGGAGAGCCTAAGGATGGGAAGAAAACACGATAAAAAAGAAGAAGCATCGATCATTTTGGAGATTCTCAATCGAATACCGCTGAGCAAACGGTTTGTCTCGGTGGACGACATTCTTAATTCTTTGGTATCCGCAGACATTGATGTCAGCAGGCGGTCACTGCAGCGTTACTTGAAGCAAATGTATGACTGCGGCAAATACGGTTTGGTGCGCGACGACCGAGGAAATGCCTACGGTTACCGAAGAGAACGCACGGATTCCATCACCGACAATATTCACTTAAAACCAAATGAATGTCTGCTTCTGAGAATTGCGCAGGAGCACATGAAGTATCAGATTCCGGGAACCGTCCTCAAATCGTTGGGATTCTTATTTGATGCGGCTTCCGAAATGCTCAAGGAAAAAGGTTCAAACGCCAAAGAAAATCAATGGCTCAATAAAGTCTGCGTCATTTCATCCTCAATTCCGCAAATGCCTTCCAAGGTACTTCCGAGAATCTTTGATGCGGTCTCCGAAGCGTTGTATTCGGAAAAGAAACTCAGAATCGAATACACCAACATGAACGGCAAAACCACGAGCGCCGTTATCTCTCCTCTTGCCCTGGTTCAGCAAGATGTCCGACTCTACTTAATTTGTCAGTTCGATCATTTCGACAACGTCGTCCATCTGGCGCTTCATCGTTTCAAAAAGGCTGAAGTCACCTCTTTTGATGCGCATCGCCCGGAAGAGTTTGATCTCCAGTCTTACATTCACGACCGTCACTTTAATTACAGCAACGGAGAATGGGTCCACTGGATATTGGAGTTCAAGAGCGATGTCACGGCAAAGAACTTAGAGGAAACGCCTTTCAACACTTCTCAGAAATTGCTTAAAAAAGAAGACGGAACTTGGCGTCTGGAAGTTAACATCCAGGATTCTAGGATGCTGGACGGCTGGGTGGCCATGTGGAAGAACGATGCTCAGATCACGCTCAGTCAAAAGGAATATTTAGAAAGAGAAACCGGTGATTACGATGAATAACAATAACCGGAGGATCTTCTCCGGTCGCTTGGTTTCTTCAATAGTTATTAAGGATTTCGGACGTCGGTAATGGAGTCATCGACTTCGCTCAGACGTTCTAAAAGCGTTCTGTTAATCTCAAGAAGTTTCTTGTAAGCTGCACGTGTCTTAAATAAATCAATAATGTTCTCTATACGGCGCTGAGCGATGTACGGAGAAATCGGACGCTGAATATAGTCAGCCACGCCCAGCGAATAAGCACGATGCACAACGTCATGCTCTAAGGATGCCGTAATCAGAAAGACAGGAATGCTCTCCACTAATCCTTCTTTGATCGCCTCCTCCAAAAAGGTTAAACCGTCCATCTCAGGCATGACATAGTCAAGAAGGATGGCACAGATGTCTTCTTTTTTCTTGCGGAGAATGTCCAGCGCCTCAGGACCGCTTTCGGCAAATTCGATCTCATGTCTTTGAGAGAACATGATAGACAGGACGTCTCGATTCAGCTCGACGTCATCCACAATCAAAATTGTATTTTTAGCCTGACCCATTTTTTTCTCTCTTTCCCGACTAATAAAACAGCGCTCGGCCGGATGCGTCCAAGACAAATACCGTTGTTTGAATCCATACCGAAAATATCTATGACCTACGCATCTTTTTTGCGCAAGGAAGAGGGATTTTCGGACAAGTTATACAGCTAATCAAATCTTGACCGTCTGCAATCAAACACAGTTGTTGATATTAACATCTTAGTGTTATATGCCAACGAATATGAAGCCTTGTTTTTACTGAGATTCGTCAGACTTTAGAAAAGAGAAAATTTTGAGCAAAAATAAAGGAGGCCCCGCAAGAGACCCCCTGAGTTCATTCTTCTTTCGAAGAAAGACTGTTCAGCAGAAATTACTGAGCTTTGGCAAGAGCAGCGTTAACACCGGCAAGGATACCCTTGGAGGAGTTTGTTGCTCCGGCGATAGTTTCAACACCCTTAGTGCCGTTCTTCTTAATGATTTCAGGGATCATGTTGTCGATCGGAGCCTGAATGATCATGTCGGTTTCAGTGTGTTTGAGGACCTTAATATCGGCAATCTTGCCGCCTTTGATAACGACGGAAACATCGATCTTACCGTGGTTGCCATCGCCCTGACCTTCGTATGTGCCGTCTTTGTAGGCAGCAGAAGCGGCGGTCATCAAGCAGAAGCTGGCGAGCAAGAGTACGAGTTTTTTCATCGGATTTAACTCCATTAAAAATAAAATAATTTTTAAGTAGACCGTCAAGAAAACTTGACGAACGTATTTATTCTATGGAAAAAGAAAGGCACTAAACGAAAAACAACGCTCATTTTGACGTTAACTTGCATTATTAGTGTTACTACGTATTAATTGAAATTCGGCCCTGTTACGTTTGATAACAGGGCCTAAAAAGCTGCCTTTTTACCAAGCCCCCATCCACGTAACTAACAGCGCATTGATCAGGTCGATGAGGAATGCGCCCACCAAACTAATGATGAGCCACGCCCTCGGGCTCGAACCGTATTTCTCGGCAATAGCCTGCATATTGGCTAAGCCGTTTGCCGTCGAACCCATGGAGAAACCGATGCCGCCGGCGCAAAGCATCACAGCGTCGTAGGTTTTTCCGAAGATAAAGAACATCGCCCAGGCAAACACCACCATGAGGATGGTTTGGCCGGCAAGAATGATCATGAGCGGAAGCGCAAGATTAAGAAGTTCATGCAGCTTTAATCCATTAATGGCCATCGTCACGAACAGCACCAAGCTGATTTCGGCGATAGCGTTCATTCCCTTGCCTTCGACCGTGTATTTGCCGGAGAAATCTCCGACGTTTCTGACGATTGCTGCCACGATCATGGATCCAATATATGCCGGAAGCGTGATGTACTGCCCCATGTACTGAGATAAAACGGCACCGAGACCCATACAGATGGCAACGATCGTTCCGGCCTTCAGCAGCTGCGGCGTATAAGTCGGATCTTTCTCTCCTTCAACAACTGTCGTTTCCAGATCTTCCGGAATATGCAGTTCCGGCTCCGGCGTATCAACTTCTTTCGGAGTAATGACTTTGTACTTACGAATGAGCCACTCGGCAAACGGTGCACCGATGAGCAAAGCCACTACCATGCCGAAAGTGGCTGCCGTAATGGCCACTGCCGTTCCGCCCTGTACGCCGTAAGTCTGTTCAAAATACGGACCGAAAGCCGCAGACGTTCCTAGACCGCCCATCATTGAGACCGAACCGGCCAGCAGACCGTAATGGAAATCCAATCCCATCATTTCTGCCAGGCCCATACCCAAGAAGTTCTGCAGAACGCAAAGAATGGTAATGACAAATAAGAACGAGACTAAAAGCTTTCCGCCTTCCGTAACGATTTTCAGACTGGCCGACAGGCCGATTGTCGTAAAGAAAGCCAGCATTAAAAGCGTCTGCAATGAGGTGTCAAAGTTGACTTTCATGAAATGGAAATATTCCAGGCAGGAAAGTACCAGTGCAACCAACATACCCCCCACGACCGGACTCGGCACGGAGTACTTTTCTAAAAACGGAACTTTTTTGCGCAGCCAAGCTCCGAAATAATAGGTCACCGCTGCAATCGCTACTGCCTGGATTGCCGACACGTTGACAATCAACATCCCGTCTGAAGAGTTCATTGTTCATGTTTCCTTATTTTCAACTAGAAACAATTATCTTCATTCATGGCCCGTGTTTTGCTTGTCTTTGGATAAGGTTTCCCGTCTTGAGAACCTAAGAGGAGAAATTTTCCGGATATAGCCTCTTTTCTCTCTTATCAGACGGCAAAAAGAGGCGATTTCCGAGCTTCCCTTCCTCTGAAATGTCCATAAGAAATGAGCCTTGTCTCATCTGCGGATGAATCCAAGACTCTGATTCTGTCCAATTACGGATATTGATCGATTAAGCGGAAATTTTTTCTTTAGAACTCTCGACCGTTTTCCTTTTAGGCTGCGGTGCAACCTGCTCGATGATGTACTTCCAGGTCGCTTCTTTCGTCTCTTTATCTAAGGAGTCAAATCCCATCTTGTGCGTAAAGAAGAACCCTTCAAAGGCCATGATGGCAGTGAGCAGCTGAGGCGTCTTAATCGGAGAATCCTGAACCATCTTAAAAACCTTGGCGTACCAGTCATGGAAAGGTTTCAGCGCGTCGGGCTCGTGCAGAAGAAGCGCTAACAGCGCAACGCCCAGAACCGCAAAACCTCCATCATCTTTATCGAAGTCTTCATACCAAGAAGCATATCCGAGGATCAAAGGTTCCTCGGCATCTTGGTACTTGCTCATGTGAAAATTCATGCGCTCGTTTAAATGGTCGACGTACTCTTCTACCAATGCACAAAACAACGCCTTACGGTTCTTAAAGTGATAAAGAAAGGCACCTTTGCTCGTGCCGGATTCTTTAACGATCTTATCGATTGAGAGACGTCCTACCCCTTCCCGCACAATAAACGCACGAGTCGCATCCATAATTTTTGCGCGTGTCTTTAACGCGCGCTCGCTCATTACTCTGGGTCTGTAGGTTGTCTCCGTCATTTTTTCTTGAGAATAAATCTCACCTTCTTTTATTCGACCTAATTTTAGCTTCCGCGAATAGGAAATAGCCTCCCGTATCATCGGCCAATCAGTGTAAAACCTGAGTCCGCAGGCTCTCTTACGCAGCTTTCTCTTTTGTATTCCGAAGCATTCAGCCAATCAAAAAAAACGACCGGATATTCTGCCGCTTTGGCGAATGATCCGGTCGTTCAAATTAACTCAGCTCAATTGTCTTCTAATGATTAGGGCTGATAGTTCTTCAGGAGTTCGTCTCCGTTCTGGAGGTCGATCGTGTAGATACGGTCCTGATCAACGAACGGGCTGTTGACTCGATAAGCCTTGTAAAGTTTTTCTGTCGCAGGACTCATCTTGAAGTTCTTGTTCTGCATCTTTCTCAAGTCAGCTGCCTGAGTGTTGTGAAGCAGTTCCATGGAAAGAACCAGGAACGTGTTGTCTGTAGCGCGTTTCAGTCTCTGAGCGGCCCGCGGCAGATTCGAAGCAGAGTCTTCGATGTTGCCTTCAACCGGGAAGCTGTCCAGAGATACCGGGTTGGCTAAGTCGATGTTTTCAGCGTAGATAGAAACCAAAGTGTCTTCTGTTGCACCGAAGGCATGACCTAAATTGTCTTTAGCAGCCAGATAACGAGACAAGTCGGTAAAGGCCGGTTCATCCAAACGCATCGTTCTCTGAACGGCATTGTGTCCGACATGACCTAAAGCAACGGTTGCGCGCTGGACGGCGAGTGCGACAGGCAGAACTTCAAAGTTAGCCGTCGGGATAATGGCGCCTTCGGCTTTCGGTGTCTTAATGAAATACTGAGCGACCTGGTCGTACTGAGTATCAGCCTTGTCGGCATTAACCATCACGCCGGGGTTATCATCAGAAGAGTTGATCTGAACATCGATCACTTTGTTCAGGTCATTAAGTGCATTCTGTGCTTCAGACAATGTGTAAACCGTTGTGCGGAAGCTCAGAGGATCCTGCAGTCTTCTGCTCGGATCTTTCTTCCAGAGATAAGAACCGGCGAGCACTTCACGCAGTTCTTTAGCCTTTTCCTGCAGTCCGGGGAACGGATGGAAAGCTGTTGTCTGAGAAAGGAACGGGGCAACGTTGCCGTTCAAACCTTCCAGGCTGATGCCGTAGACAATCGGAGAAACTTTCAGAATCTGACCCATGGCCTTAGCTGCATCCATCGTAAGCGCCATAGCTACGGAGCTGTTGGACAAAATGCCTAAAGCATCTTTGCCTTCCGGAATCAGAGGTTTGATGTTTTTAGCTTTCAAAGCTTCAGCAGCGGGAACTTCTTTTCCGTCCACTAAAACTTTCCATTCGCCGATCATGGCGGAACCGACGTGTGAAGCTAAAGTAATGTCAGCATCCCCTAAGCTGCCCTTTGTCGGGATAACCGGTGTGACACCTTTATTCAAGAATTCAGCATAAAGTTCTGCAACTCTCGGCTGGACGCCGGAACCGCCGTTCAGCAGTGTGTTCAAACGAATGGCCATGGCCAAACGAACCAGTTTCGGATCAAGAATCGGACCGGCCGCAACGCTGTGACTTCTCAAGGTGCTGTAGTTGAAACGGCGGCTGGCTGCTTTAACTTCGTCACTTAATTCACCGTTGGCAGAAAGGACTTTATGGTCTTTGTTGAGACCGACACCGACGGTGAGACCGTAAATTTCTCGACCGTTTTTAGCGGCATCCAAAACCAGGTCGTAAGACTTCTGCACGCGGTTCATTGCTTCAGGGGCAATACTGACAGGAGCGCCCTCGGCGATGGCCCAAGCATCTTGCTGAGTCAGATTTTTTCCGTTGAGTTCGACGGCATTTGCGTTCATAGCTGCAAAGATAGCAATTACACACGCACTTAACTTTAATGTTTTCATTTTGAATTTCCAAGGGTAGAAAATTGGGGGCGCAAAGCCCCCGGTCCTCCCGTGCTTGGCGGGAGGATCAAAATATGAGATTTTTAATAGAGCTGAGAATTAGCGGGCTTTTGCTTCAGCAGCGGCACCGTCGCCAGCGATACGGCCGAAGACCATGATGTCTGTATAAGCATTGCCGCCGAGACGGTTGGTACCGTGGGTCGTACCTGTGACTTCACCGGCTGCAAAGAGGCCCGGAATCGGCTTGCCGTTTTTATCCAAAACTTCAGCCTTGGTATTGATCTTCAAACCGCCCATCGTGTGGTGTGTAGAAGGAACGGCTTTGATGATGTAATACTTGCCGGTAGACAGATCTTTCAGACCGCCGCGGTTATGGAAGTCTAAGTCTTTGCCGCCGTCTTTAGCCATCTGGCTGACGCGGTCAACCGTGGCCTTGAGGTTGGCGTAAGGAATGTGGAAGTAGTCTGCTGCACCCTTCAGTGTGTCGGACGTGTGCATAATGCCCTGCTTCGTGAAGGTCTTATATTCCGTGTCGTGAATCTTCACGGTGTTCGAAATCTTACCGATGTTGTCGTTCCACAGAACATAGCAGTAAGCACCGGGCTGCTTCAGGATAGCGTTGGAGATGACGTCGCGGCGTTCGAGTTCTTCAACGAAACGCTTGCCTTCCTGGTTAACCAAAATGGCGCCGTCAAAACGTGCGTCTGCAATCAGTTCGATCACGCCGGAGATCGGGTCGCAGATCGGATAGGTCTGGATGTAGCCCATGTTGACGAGCTGACCGCCGGCCTTCTCTGCCATGTACAGAGCTTCACCGGTGGTTCCGGGAGCGTCGGTTGTCTTAAAGCGTTCGTCAATAGCAGGGTTGTACTTCTTAACCATCTGAGCATTGGCGCCGAAACCGCCGGTAGCTAAAACAACACCGCCTTTAGCGTTGAAGGTGTACTCCTTACCGCCGGAAATAGCTTTCACGGCAACGACGCGGCCGTCTTTGTCTTTGACCAATTCTTCGGCCTTCATGTTAGTAATAACCAGAATGCCCATCTTGTCGGCAAGAGCGGAGAACTTGGTAATGACTTCTGTACCGGTATGGCCTTCCGGAATCAGGGCTCTTTTTCTGGAGTGACCGCCGAATTGGAAGACGTTGTCTTTTTCAAAATTGACACCGACCGTGTCTCTCAGCCACTCAGCTGTCGGAAGAGCGTTCGTTGTCATAACGCCGACGATTTCAGGGTCGCCCTGGAAGTCGCCGCCCTTAAGCGTATCGGCAGCCATTCTGGCAGGAGTGTCGTCCTTAATATTGAGTTTGTTCTGAACCCAAGAATTCGGAACGTTCATTTCAGCGCCGGAAATCAGAGAGTTTCCGCCGACGGTCGGCATTTTTTCAATAAGAACAACGTTAGCGCCTTTGCTCTTAGCTTCAACTGCGGCAGCAAAACCCGCACCGCCTGCACCGATAACCACTACGTCGTAATTCTGAACGGCAGGCATGGCTGCGTCAGCTTTTTTATCTTTCTTGACCTTGTCGGAGAGTTTGACACCGGCTTTCTTTGCTGCATCACTGACGGCGTTTAAGAAACCTTTAGAGGAGAAAGTCGCGCCGGCAATACCGTCGACCTTAACGGAGTTGTTGGCGATAACGGCATCTTTGAGATCTGTGAAGACCTTGGCGGCCAAGACCTTGTTTTCGTGGTCTTCCAGAACTTTGATGTCCTGGATTTTGCCGTTGTCAAAAGTCACGGCAAGTTTAATATCGCCGTGTTTACCGATGCCGGTACCCTCTGTCTGAACAGGAGCAGCAGAAACAGAAGTAAGAGCAGCCGCAGAAAGTAATGCAGTAAAAAGAATCGATGTTTTGAACATAGTGTTTACCGAAGAGAAATGTTCGTTAATCAAAACAGTCTAACTAGACTGTTGAGAGAATTATAGGATCAAACAGTCTGTTTAGACTGTTTTATTAATGCAACAATCCTAAGTGTTTTCCCTTATATTTTTAGAACGAACCGATTAATGATGGGACGGTTCCGGGGCAAAAAGCCATGAAATAACGAAACCGAACATGGATATAACCGCACCGATCAAGAGTACACTGCTGACGCCCAAACCCTCAAAAGCCATTGGGAAACCGAGGGTTACGACAAAAACACCGACCCTGGAGACACTTCCGAGAATGCCGAGTGCTGTGGACCGAATGGATGTAGGAAACAATTCAGCCGGATAAACATAATCCAATACGCTCTGGACGCCATAGCTCAATGCGTAGATCGAGAGCAACAGACAAACAACGAAATTTGTTAGGACTTGGCCCGGAGACAAGAGAGCCAAGGACACAGCCATAATTCCGAAAGTCCACAAGATGACGGGCCGGCGTGCAAAATGCGGAACAATTTTTATGGCGGCAAGGCTGCCGATAAGGAAGAATGAGTCAGTCAGGACCAGTTGTCCGACGTCAGTGTCAAAGTTCGAAGTTCCTAATGCTCCGATAAGAACCGGGCCAAACATCAAAAGAACCGTTACCGGAATCGCTTGGCAAATCCAAAAAACAGAAAGGTATGCAAGATTTTTTAGGTTTATTGGCTTAAACAAGGCTGCCTGATGAGCCGCCTTTACTTCATGTTTTGCTTCTTCAGCTTCAATACCTAAACGAAGACGGCTCTCTTCCGCTTGCTTGATTCGGCCGTTGCTTTTTAACCACTGAACGGACTCCGGAGCATTAAAACGAGCAACTCCTAAGATCAGCCCGATAACACAGGGAATCGCAGCAAAAAACTCCCAGGGCAGACCGGCTTTAACCGTCATATAGGCACAAACAGCCGCGGCTATCGCACCGATAAACCAAGCTGTCATTAAGAGAACCAACCGTTTCGCACGAAGAGATTTGGGAGAGTTCTCAGACAGCATGGCTTGAGCGATCGGAGAATCCCCTCCAATCGCTAAACCAAACAAAAATCTTGAAATAAACCAGCTTAAGGGACTGAAATTAACGAATTGGGCAATCGATAAAGCTGCAACGAACCAGGGAACAGTTCGGAAAAGAACCGCCCTTCCGTAAACGTCGGCGATTTTGCCAAATCCCATGGAGCCGATAAAGCTTCCCAATACATAGGCTGTTGCTACAAGTCCGAGTTCAAGTGCAGAAAACTGAAAGACGCTTTGGGCAAGAAGGAAAATGAAGCCTTGAGACGTCAGGACAAAACCGTCCATGAAGGCGGATCCTGTCGCAGAAACGCAAAGACGACTTCCGCTGAAATTCTCTTTATTCTCAATAACCTGCATTTTTTCTTAACGATGGAAATTTATCAGGAAGGGTTGAGCCGCAACGAGATTGTGCCCTGCTTTACTGGTCATTCAACTATATTTCTCCACTTTAACCCACCATCAGTAGTTCGTCACTAGTGGTTGCTCCGTAAACGCGACGCGGCAGCGTGAAGTATTTTTACCTATTGCCTAATACTTGGAATTTAGGAAGCAATAAAAAATTTGTAGACCAGCGAAACCATCAAAATAATTAGAACGATGTAGAGAATGTTTCGGACGAATTTACCGCCGATCTTAATCGCGTAATAAGCCCCTACTCGATTTCCCAGCATGCTGGCAATGGCGCACGGGATGGCGATTTCATAACAAACGGCAGCACCGGAAGCAAAAGTCATAAACGCAGCAAAGTTGGCTGCGATATTAAAAGCCTTGGCAGTGCCGGACGACTGAACCATTCCGATCTTTAAAAACACATGCAGCGCAATCAAAAAGAACGTTCCGGCGCCCGGACCAAAAAATCCTTCATAAAAACCGATTAATACACCGATGAGAACAACGCGAAGCCAGAAGTGATCTTTAGGCAGTTCCCCTTCCGTAAGTTTGAAACCGCCGGTGAGAACTGTAAACAGAATCCCGAGCGGCAGCATGATCACAATGACCTTGCCCATGGTTGCGCCGTCAATCTGAAGCGCACAAAACGCGCCGAAAGAAGCACCCGCCATGGCGGAGAGCACGCCGACAGGAACGATCTTCTTCAGAATTAGGTTGCTTCTCCAGAAAGTCCACAGCGCAACAACGGAGCCAATACTTGTTGCAAGCTTGCCGGTACCGAGCGCCATGTGAGGAGGCATTCCGATCAGCAGCAGTGAGGGGGCTGTAACAAACCCGGCGCCGCCGGCTATCGAATCAATAAATCCTGCAACAAAGAACGCGACGATACAAAAGATCAACACGCCGAAAGTTATTTCCATGGGTCCTGCTGTCTTGGTATTGTTATTAATAAAGTCTTAAGTTTACCCAAGTTCGAACGGATTAATCCGTTTTGCGGCCTGTCTTTCTTAGCTGAAAATACGGGTGATTCAAATTAACGGAATACGCTTCAGTTTTCCTCAGTTTGAGTGATTTGTCCGTTTTGGACTTCCTTTTTAGTTTAATTTGCTCGAACAAACGAAGAGATTTTGATTGCAAATGACAAATGAGCTTGATCCGAAAACCCCTGTTTTAAAGGGCGTTGTAACAGAAGTATTGGATGACGGAAACGCAGGGAAAATCAACTGCGGACACGGCAACATCTACACCTTTGTATCCGACCAGCTGGAAACGGGCTACTTACCCGTATTAAAAGACGTTGTTGAATTTAATTTGATTGAGGATCAGCCGTTTGCTATTCGACTGTTTCATCGCTCCCAAGCCCTCCACGATTCCAGTAGCAGCAGTGCCAGCGTTGATCTTCGCATGAAATGTCCGCACTGCGGAAAACCAATCCTGCCTAAAGCTGAATTCAAAGAAGGCCGCCTCATCGCTACGCACTGTCCCGAATGCAATGCCGAACTGGACAAGATTGAACGTCCGCCAAAAACGACGTTCTTCACATGGCTCATTGCCATTTTGGCCGCGCTGATTGTCGGCATTGTGGTTTACGGAATTTTTGAGCCTAACTTCTAAACCAAAGCGGCTGAACCTTTCGACTCAACCGCTTTCAACTAAAACTAATCGGGATCCTCCTTGGTGATCGGCAGTTTGGTCACCAATATCTGGTCGATTCGATTCATTTCCATGTCGATCACTTCGAAGCGATAGCCTGAGTATTCCACCTTATCCGTTAACTTCGGAATCTTGCGAAGCATATACATCATGAAGCCGGCAATGGTTTCATAGGTCTCTTCTTCCGGCATCTTCTCTATTTCAAAGGTCCGCTCCACATCTTCAATCGGAGTTGAACCGTCCAACAGCCACGTACCGTCATCACGCTGAACAATGTATGAGTTCTCCTCTGTTTGAACGAGGCTACCCATCACTGTACTCATGACGTCGCCTAACGTAATGATGCCGACCGTTAAAGCATATTCATTGACAACCGCGGCAAAGTCCCTGCCCTGCTTCTTAAACGTATCGAGTGCTTCAGATAAAGAAAGAGAATCCGGAATCATCGGAATAGTTTTAACCAGACCCTTTTCCTTCAAAGAGAATTTGTCATTTTCCAGGGCTTTGCAAAGCAAGTTCTTGGAGTCAACGTAACCTAACACTCGGTCAATTGTCGAATCGCAAACCAGATATTTACTATGCGGATTGCTTTCGATTAATGGGCGAATCTTCTCAAAGGTATCGCTGATTTTGAAATAAGTAACCGAATCTCGAGGAGTCATGGCGCTCGTAACTAAACGATCTTCGAGAGACATCACGTTTTCGATCGCTTCCTGCTCACTGCTGTCCAAAAGGCCGGCTTCTGTTCCGGCACCGACAGTAGCAAGAATATCCTCGCTGGTAATCGTGGTTTCATTCTTTGTCGGCAATCCCATGAGTTTAAGGATGCCGTTGCTCATCTCTGTTAACAGCCAAACGAACGGTTTGAAGAGCCAAATTAAAAACATCATCGAACCGATGAGCATCAAGGCCAAAGGAACAGGCTTATTTAAACCGATACGTTTGGGAATCAAGTCTGCAAACAGCACGAAAACCATCGTAATCGTAAAGAAAGAGCAGAAGAACCCTAAGGAAGAAGCCAGTTCAGGAGAACAGAAATAAAGGAACAGCTCCTCAAAGAACGGAGAAAAAAGCGTCTCACCGATAATACCACCCAAGATGGCAATGGCATTTAGGCCAATTTGAATCACTGAGAAGAACGGACCTGGTTTAACTTGAAGATCCAGCACTTTTTGTGCTCGTTTATCCCCCGCATCTAATGCTTGATGCAATTTAACTTTAGGAGATGCGGCTAGCGAAATCTCTGCCATAGAGAAATAACCGCTGAAAAGAATGAGAACAACAATGGCGATAATTCTAGTTGTTAGGTCCATTTCCATGGCTCGAACCCTCGAGGAAACAATACAATCTTTCCAATATATACAAAGGACGCTGTCAAGGGGTTGAATTTGATTTATTTTGAGATTTTACAACGAAGCGATCCAACCAAAACCAAAGTAGAATTACTTAGCTTGCTAATTGAATGTACACAAGAAAAGCTTACCTTTTGAAAAGTTCAATTGAATCGCTTCAAATTAAAAAGGAAAAAATCTAAGACCTTACCCTCTCTTCAGAGCAGGAAAAGCTAGGTAATTTCTAAGCTTCTGACAATCATTTTCCTCGAGCGGAGAACTCTCCAGCATTACCTTCATGTAGTGTAAGTCCGAACCATCCCCGCTTGCGCGGGGAACTCTTTCCATTCCATTCAGCAACATACGTCCAGCCCGGTTCATCCCCGCTTGCGCGGGGAACTCGGCCTCAAAAAGGCCCAAGCGTTGAGGTTAGTCGGTTCATCCCCGCTTGCGCGGGGAACTCTCAAGAACGCTATGCAGAGTACCGGTACAAACCGGTTCATCCCCGCTTGCGCGGGGAACTCGTATTCATTCGAACAAAGGCGTTCACACGCAACGGTTCATCCCCGCTTGCGCGGGGAACTCACTTAAAATGGTTACAACATTACACTAATCGGCTTACTGCTAAGCTTTTAAAGAACATTTCTAAACAAGAATAAAGCTATTAAAGATACTATCAGTTTTCTCTGAAATGCCGAAGCCTTCGTAGAGAGGAGAAAATGTATTAAGGGGGAATTAAGTGGAAAAATGGCGGAAAGGGAGGGATTTGAACCCTCGATACGGTATAACCGTATACCGGATTTCGAGTCCGGCGCATTCGACCACTCTGCCACCTTTCCTATGGACTGAGGGATTCTATCAGAATTATTTCAAGTTAGTAAAACCAAAACTCGTCTATTGGCATTTCCCTCCTTTCTGAAGTCAGGCCGCTACTCGAACGAGGGTGAAGAATTCTCTCCGTTCTTCACTAAAAATCAATTGACGCCTTCCTCTGCTCTAATCTTTCTAATATTTTCTCGAGGCGACAAACCAAAATAGCTTTTGTACTCACGAGTGAAAAATTTCGGATCCTCGAATCCAACCTCATATGAAGCCTGGGTGACCGAAAGATTTTTAAGCAGCATCAAGCGGTGAGCCTCTTGAAGTCTCAGCTCCTTCTGAAATCTCAGCGGACTGACAGTCATAACTTCTTTAAATTTCCGATGGAAGGTGGATCGACCCATGAACACCTTTTTAGCCAACTCATCAACTAAAAGCGGCTCTTTATAGTTAATATTTATCCAGTCTACTGCGCGTGCGATTTGATAATCAGACGTTCCCAAGCTATTGAAACGGATAACAGAAGAACCCAAAGGACCGGTTAGAACCCGATAAAAAATCTCACGCTTAAGAATCGGACCTAAAATCCTTGCCTCTTCAGCGTTGTTCATAACCTTGCAAAGGCGCCCCAGCGCATCTTGCATCTCAGCACTCATAGGGACAGAAGAAGCCGCTTTCACAGATTCATTGGTCTGTGGTTTTAGTCCCATCTCATAGGCAAGTGAGGTGATAACTTCCGCCTCCAAATCAATAGACAGCGCTAAATACGGCTCCTCTGAAGTAACTCCTACAATTCCACTGACCACCGGCGCCGTGAGGATCGTTAAAAAATAATCCAGAGAGCTGAAGACTTTTTCTGTCGAACCGAATTTAATGAGTTTCGTTCCCGACAGGATAAAAATCATCATCGGTTTATAGATGTGCGGTTCGGGAATCTTGTTCCGTTCGGAGCGATGAACCCAGGCGCCCGGGATGGCGGTTTCATAGTTGCCTTCTTTCGGATAGCGATCCAAAAGTTTTTGAACTAAAGCCTCTCGAGTTTCTTCCATGTCATCGCTCCAAGCTTATTAATGAGTGTGGTGCTTTTATTTTTCCAGCGGAATTGTTACCGGAGAAACGGGACGTTTGGGGGCGAGATGAGGTGCATCATTTTTATCGAGGCCCTTTTCTGCCAGCCAGCCTTCAGTAATTTTAAGAATTTCTTTATTGTTCAGGTCAGAGAACAACGCATGAGTATTTCCTTTAATACCGATCTCCGGTAAATGAATGGGTTTAGCATCCCCACCGTACTTGTTAATTAAGTCAACAAATTGACGAGCGTTAAATAAGGCCCAACGCCAAACTTCTTCGTTAAATACCGTGCTCGGCTTTGTGGCAATATTATCTCCGAAGATGATGAGAATCGGCATTTTTGTGAGCTTCATGAATTCTTCCTTGGAGACACGTACAGGATTCAAGGCCTTTTGAACAAGGGGCACTTCGGAATTCATTTCTTTAACTTTTTCGCCCACCGGATATACAACCTGTCCGGGTTCATACGCCACGACTGCCTTTACCAAGTCCGGAGATGTCATCGCTCCATACCAACCTATTTGGCCGGCGTAACTATGAGTTCCGACAATCGCCGGGCCTGTGCGCTTCAAAAGATCTCTCATGGTCTTGCCAAGCTTCCAGCCGTAAGCCTCTGTAGGAGGCAGCGCGCCGGTATCAGGCGTCTGCATTCTCATGAATTGGTTAATTGTTTCACCATCAAGCGGCATCTGCATGTTGGGGTTTGCCGTCGCGGGTTTTGGTGGAACCCAGCGCCCTAATCTAAAAGCATTCCAAACACCGGCTTCACTCGCGACGGTAGGAATTTCATTTTTAACGTCTGTCGCTTCGGTTCTTCCGGCTCTGCCTCGGCGAGGTTGGTCAACGATATATGTCGCCCATCCGTCTCTCGGCAAAAGTGTCTGGAAGCCTTCTCTGCCGTCAGGCGTAGTCTCGAAACTGCGGCCCGATTGGCCAATGCCATGCCAAAGGATAATGGGATAATTTTTTGCATTAACGGGAATTACATACTGTGCATATCCATGGTCGCCATGGAAAGTTAAGCCGTTGGGCTTGTGAGAAACTGTTCCGTCAAAAGCCAGACCTCCCAGTTGATTTAACACAAGAGGTTTAGTTTGCGTCTGAGGTTCGTCAAGTGCAAAAGCCGAGCCTTGCAGAAGGAAACAAGCTGAAATGACGGCCGACAATAAAGCGCGTTTGGTTTTCATTTTTCTCTCCTTAAAGAACACTTTCTGTATGGAAAAAATTCTAGAAAACCTTGAACTTTTTCATTTCTCTCATTTTCTATAAAAGGTGGATTTTTCTCTCTGTTTGAGTCAAATCTGAGAAATCAAAATCTCTGAGTAAAAGATATGAAGCCTTTTATTCCTGACGAATTAGAATGGTGATAAAGGCTGCCGCGGATGGAGCAAGGAATGAAAGTCATAGATTTAAGTCACGCTATAAACGAACGCATGCCGGTTTTTCCAGGATCAGAAAAACCGCAGTTAACAGCCGTAGCTACCTATGAAAAGGACGGCTATCGCGAAACGCTCATTCGTATGTACTCGCATGTAGGAACACATATTGATCCTCCGGCTCATGTCTACGAAAAAGGTCTCACTCTTGACGCATTGCCTCTGACGCAGTTCATCGGTCAGGCGCTTGTCATCGACTGTAGACATCGGAAATCCGAAAAACCTATAACAATGAAAGAGGTCAATGAGGCCAGAGAAGACGCTGAGACTGCGGACTTCCTTTTATTTAATACCGGCTGGGATAAGTTTTGGGGATCCGAAGAATATTTTGGTGACTACCCCTGCATCGATGATGATGTTCTTGATTTTATTCTGCTAGGTAACTACAAAGGTATCGGCTTCGACGTCATGGGTATTGATCCGATATCAGACCTTAGCCTGCATCGCCACAAAAAGCTCTTCAAAAACAAATACATTATCAATATTGAGAACTTAGCCAATTTGGATCAATGCGGCAGTGGCCTATTCAATTTTTCTTGCTTTCCTCTCAAACTCGAAAACGCTGACGGCGCACCGACAAGGGCTGTCGCCTGGTGGGAGTAACAATCTGCTCTTCTAAAAAACGACTAGCTCTTCGCAAGCTGTTCGCCGACCATTCTGCCGAGGGCCAGCGCTCCGGCCAAGGAGCATCCTCCGATATATGAGGTTCCGTGCAAACCGCCGACAACTTCTCCGGCAGCAAATAACTTGCTTATAGGTTCACCGTATTCATTAAGCACCTGCATTTGCCGGTTAACCTTCAGTCCTCCGGTAGTAATCCCGACGACCGGCGTGCATTTGAACAGATAAAAAGGTCCTGATAAAAACTGCCCTTTCATGAACTTCCGTCCGAATTCCCCATCATTTCCTGAAGCAACTGAACGGTTGTAAGCATCGATCGTATTTTTCAGCGCGTCGAAACTGCACCCCATTTCCGAGGCGCATTCTTCAAGAGAGTTAACCTTGTTAATAAAGTGGCCGCCTTCTTCTTTTTCCTGATTGAATTTCGTTCGGTCCCAGCCGATGACTTGTATCGGATCGTTTTTCATAAAGTCCGAAAGCTGAGCTTCGGTCGCTAATTGATAGACGGTTCTTTCATGATGAGAAGCCAGGAATTGGGCAACCTTCGTAGAGTTTTGGTCGTCATTAATAAACCGTTTACCGGCTTTATTCAAAGTAATCGAACCGTATAGGTTCATGACATGCCCGCGGAAAATCAATCCTCTCCTCGTCTCTTCGTCCAGCGGAAAGCCGTATGCGTAAGCGCCCATATAATCCAACAGGTGCGTCGCAGCGCTTATACGAGCTGCCATGTCCAAACCTTCTCCTCTACTGGAGGGAGAGGCAAAGGTCGGAAACCCTGCAAACTTCGGAATGTCTCTGTCCACACGATTGACATCGCCGGCAAAACCGCCCGTACATAAGATCACGCCTTTTTGTGCAAGAAGATTGCCGTAGCTTCTGCCTCTTTTATATTGGACGCCGAGAACTTCATTGCCTTTTTCCGTGATCAGTTCGATAGCCTTAGTGTTGAACCAAATCTCAACTCCTAAACGTATGGCTTCCGAGAAAAGCACTTCAACGTATCTTGCTCCGGTTGCCAAGTCGCACCCATGCATTCTTTTCATGCGGAAAGCGATGTTCGTCGAAGGCGTCAGTTCCACACCTTTTTCCGTTAGCCAATCTAAAGCCGGCGCAGCGTTTTTTACGTAATTAGCTACCAGCGCTTTATCGTTCTCGTAGTTTCCTTGTTTGAGGATTTCCTCCGTAAACTCTTCTTCACCGTCAATGTCCTGAATGCCGTGCTTCAGCTGCGCCAGTGTGCCGGACGCGTTCACGCTGCCGGCAGAATAAGAAGTAGAGCTAAAGAAAGGCGACGGATTTTTTTCAATTAAAACCACTCTTCCCGCACCGTTTTCCTTGGCTGCAACCGCCGCAAACAGTCCGGCCGCTCCCGCGCCGATAATGACGATTTCGGCCGTTTCGTTTTTTTCAATTGGTTTAGCGTTCACCAAAGACGGCAGAACAAACGGCAGCGGACTTATCAATAAAGTTCTTCTTTTCATCGTCAATCCTCCGAAAGCTCTGCCCCGCAAATAATGGAAGAAAGTTCAACGACAGAATGCACGTTTAACTGGGAATAAATGAACTGGCAATGTGCTTCGACAGTTTTGAGGTTAATGTTCAGCCGTTCGGCAACCTCTCTCTTCAGCAATCCTTTAGAAATCAGTTTTGCTATTTCCTGCCTGCGAGGAGATAACTTCAGGAAAAGCTTCTTTGCCTCTTCCGGTTCCATGCCGGCATTTCGCGTAGCCCTATCTTTCTTAAGAATGTCGGATAAAAGCTGACAGAGTTTCTGGCTGTCGAGCGGTTTTTCTAGGAAGTCGAGACTTCCCTTCTTCATGGCCTCCACCGTAGATGGAATGTCGCCGTGCGCCGAAAGAAAAACCACGGGCACGCGGTATTCGCGCTCTCTCATAATCGTGAAAAGCGTTAACCCGTCCATTTCCGGCATCTGAAGATCCAAAATAGCGCACCCGGGAACAGAGGGTTCATCGTTCATCAAAAAGTCTCTTCCGCTCGGATAGTCTCGAACTTCGTAGCCGGCGGCTTCTAGAAGAAAACGCAGTGCTCTTCTCTGATCTTCATCGTCATCCACGAGACGAATGATTTCTTTTTCAATTTTTCTGTTCATGGGTATCTAAGGGAAAAGTAATCTTTACAAGAAGGCCGCGGTCTTTGGAAGGAACAAAGTCGATCCTCCCTTTGGCGTTAGAGACAATCTCGGACACAATCACAAGGCCCATTCCTGTCCCGTTCTTCTTAGTGGTTTCAAAGCCTCTTTTAATTTTTATCAATGCTTCTTCCGAAAGTTTGGGACCGTTGTTTTTGACGGTTAAAATCACCTCAGAAGTTTCCTTATTGATACTAACGTTCACCTCAATTCTGGCGTTTGCTGTCTTAACTAACGCTTCGTTGGCATTTCTCAAGAGGTTCAGCACCAGCAGCTCCAGCTCAAACGGATCGATCTTTATCCAGGCAGCGTCCGACGGTTTAAATTCCACGACGGAAGAACACTGGCTACTAAGCAGAAAAACATCTACGCTTTTCGAATGCTCTGATTTAACTCCGTTGCAACCGGGCGGCTCCCGAATTTTGCAAAATCTCTAACCTTTTTAATAATCTCGTCGGCACCCTGCGTCTTTTTGTGAATTTGATAAACGATATCCGAAATCTGCCCCTGCTCCATCGGGCCCTTCTCTAGCCTCATCAGCAGTCCCTGCGAATAACAGCTAATCGTGTTCAAGGGCTGTCTTAATTCATGCGAGATCAGGCTGGAAATATGTGACACGATACCCATACGGTGATAGACCTCATTATCCCTTCTGACAAGCTCGAACTCCTTCTTGTACTTTGAAAGTCTTAGGAGACTTTGAGAGAGTTGCCTTGTTCTGATCTTGATCAGGCGATTCGCAATGCAGCTGTACAAAATCACGCCGGTAAGAAAGGCACCGAAAAGAATAATGAAGGGAAAATACTCTTCGAAGAATCTTCTCAGCGTCCACTCTCGCAAATAGGAATACTGCTTTACCTTAAGATTTTTAAGCAGCTTATCCACGCCATCAAACTGAGTGGACACCGACCACCACGCTCCGTCACTGCTTTTAGGCTGTGTGAGAAGTGTTGCCGCAATATCCGTCGCCTGCTTCATTGAGATATTCGGCGTGATCAGTACGGACCAATTAGGATAAAGAGTCGTTGAAACCGTGCACGGCAGCTCCGACGACCTTAAAGGGTTGAGAACCTTTATTTCACGGTACAAAGAAGGATATTCGACGACATGCTGTTCCAAGAAACATGCCGGAAGAAGCGCTGCATCCGTTTTTCCCTGAATAACGTCCTTTACGAGCTCTGAGCTTTTTCGGGTATTTTCTGAAAGAAAGGTTTTAAATTTTTCACTATCGAGCTTCAGAGTTTCGAACTCTCCGAGTATGTAGTAGAGAACATCGAAATGCCTGCTCTTTTCCATTGCTACTTTGGGACCTTTGAGATTTAACAACTGGTTCAGAGATGAAATCTCACCATCTCTTTTAACAATCAAAGCGGCTCCGTCTGCACGATTCGGATTCGGATTCCAATCACTGTGAACCGTTGCAAGATCTCTGACGCCGTATGGAAGAAGTGCCCGGTAAAGAACGCTGTTGCAGAAAACAAGTTCAACACGCCCTTCTTTTAACTTGGCTTTTATTGTTTCAGGGCTATCTGTTGAAATCTCGACTTTTGTTTTTGCTCCGAGGGCTTTCTCTAAGGAATCCTCTAGGTTTTCAATGATGCTTTCATGAAAAAGATGCTCGTCAGACTGCATGACGGATACCCGAAAAACCGGTGAGGAATCCTTAGCTGCACAGACACAGGTAGCTGCGAGCACTATGAATACTGCTAACAAAAACTTTTTCGGACGCATAAAAACAAACGAAACACCTTACCCTCAAAATTTTAGATAAGGTGTTTCACTACTTACTTGCTGCGGCTTTCTTGCCTGCAACCATACCGAGGGTCAAGCTGGAACCGACGGAGTTTCCGCCGATGTAAGAGCCGCCGTGGATACCGCCGATGGCTTCACCGGCCGCATACAGATGTTTGATCGGCTGGTCATAAACATCAAGTACCTGCAGGTCTTTATTAACCTTCAAACCGCCCAGGGAGATGCCGGCAATCGGCTGTCCGATAAAGCCGTAGAAAGGTCCTTTCTCGAAAGTACCCTTCATATATTTGCGACCGAAGTCTTCGTCTTTGCCGTTCTTCACAAACTGGTTGTAGCGTTTGACGGTTGCTTCCAATTGATCAGCGGGAAGACCCATCTTCTTGGCGAGTTCAGCAATCGTATCGGCCTTAACTACAAATACCTTCTGTTCTTCAAGTTCTTTCTTGAATGTGTTCTGATCCCAACCGATCACTTGAATCGGGTCATTCTTCATGAAGTCAAGAAGCTGTGCTTCGGTAGCGACCTGAAATACCTTCTTGAAACCTAAGCGCGACATTGCCTGAGAAATTGATGTGGCTCCAAGGTCGTCGTTGACGAAACGTTTGCCGTCCGGGCCGACCGTGATCGGGCCGTAAAGGTTCATGACGTGACCGCGGAAAATCCAGCCTTTGCGATTGTTCTTGTCTTTGGACATCGGAACACCGTAGCCGTAAACAGCTGCGAAGTTCATATGCGTGCTGGCTGCGCCGATCTTCTCGGCCATCTTCAGGCCCTGACCTTCACTGTTGGCAGAAGCAAATGTCAAAGCACCGCGGAAATCGAGAATGAATTTATCGATCATGTTGACGTCGCCGCAGAAGCCGCCGGTGGCAATCACGACGCCTTTCGTAGCTCTGACATAAAGAGGCTTGCCCTTGGATTCGGCTTTAACGCCCAAAACTTCATTTGCTTCAGTGTTGGTAATCAGTTCAACAACCTTAGTATTGAGTTTGATGTCGACGCCGATCTTCTTAGCATTTTGGAAAAGTACGTCAACATACTGTGCACCGGTATGTTTGTCGCATCCGTGCATACGTTTGAGACGGAAAGCGGAGTTGGGCTGAGGTGTGAAAACAACGCCATGGTCGGTTAACCAGTCAAGTGCCATCGCAGAATTTTCTGCGAAGAGCTTAACGAGCTGAGGATCTGCAAGCCCTTTGCCGGTCTTTTCGACTTCTTTTGCAAATTCAGCAGCATTACTGCGATCTTCAACGCCGGCGGCAAACTGAGCTTTTGTACCTGTGGCGTTTACACTGCCGGCGGACAGAGAGGTGGAGTTCAGAAACGGGCTGGCAGCCTTTTCTAAAAGGACGACGGATTTGGCACCGCTTTCTTTAGCCGAAACGGCAGCAAAAAGTCCGGCAGCGCCGGCGCCGATGACAAGAACCTCACACGTCTGATCCCATTTCTTCGGACTAACAACATTGGCAAGAGCTGAAGAAATCGGAGCAGCAGCTACGGTTGCGGCGCCCATGGACTTGAAGAACATTCTTCTATTCATATTCATTTGATTCTCCTTGATGTTTGACTCATTCACTGTGCTTTTTCCGAAAGCAAGGTCATAGTACTTTTGAGTGCACCTTAGGGTGCTTGACTAAAATCAAAGAACTATCAAATATTTTTTTGCACCAAATTTCGAGCAAGAGATGCCGGCGACCTTAAAGGCGCCGGCACTGACCCTACGGAAGCAATCTTCCGCTCGCTTCAACCCAGCGGAAAAACAGCACCTCTTCCTTCAAAGAGTAGTTTTCTGCCGAATCAACATAAACACCGTTGATGCCGTCGGCAGTGAGGTCAAACGCCAATACAAAACTTCCGATCGACGTCTTCCAAACTAAGACGCTGACTCTGTCACGAATCAAGGCCTTATTGTTTCTTCTTAGTATCTTGGCGTAGGCGCAGTCTCCTGAAACCTGCGTAAAGATTTTTTCCGGTTTACCTTTAAAAACCGCATTCTCCGCTAGCCGATAATTGCAGTCTTTCAGAAAAAACCGCGCAAATTTCTCTGGCCGTCTTTCAACTAATGCTCCTTGAATGACTGAGTACACTTGTGCGACCAAGTTTTGTTTGCCGACAAAGTCTCCTCTTCCAAAAGTCGCTGCTAGGAAACACTGACAAGAGATTTCATCCCCGGCATCTAATCCTCGGCTAATCCCTTTCAAGTCGGCCAAGGTCAAAAGGCCGTACTTTGTCTCGACTACCAGCTCTCGCCGAGATTCGATTGAAAAGCTTCTTTCTCTCACGGTCGGAACTGACCGAACTTTTTGGATCCGACCATTGAGGGTCTCCTCCGAAAGCCATGGACTAGTGATTGATGGTTTCGAACCAAGACCAAGGAGAATGCCGGAAGGTTTGAAAGTCGCCTCATTGCCGACCGTTGTGTTGAAAGCAACATCAGCTTGAATAGAAAAAAAACTCAGACTGCTCCTTGTGTAATTACCTCCGATTTTTGATCTGATGAAGACGCTGTCTTGAGGAGCTTCCGCCGACGGCCTAGATACCAATCCGTGCCAACTTTCTGAAGATTGTAGAAAAGGAATAACTTGATTCAATCCTGTCGAAGCCTTGTCTGCCGGAATAGAAAAAACAAGATTTCCGACCTTCCTCTCTATATAACTCGAAGAGAAGGCCTCTACTTCATTCCGTGAATTTTCGAGAAAGGAAAGAAAAGCGCGTTCCGAGTGAATCTTGACGCCGTATAGGTTAAGTAATTTGTTCATATTTCGCCTTTTAAAGAACGCAACAACACTCCGAAATGTCGAACAGACGACATTTCGCGTCATTGACTTAAGCGAAATATGGGAATTACGGCATATGGGCGAAGAATCTAAATAAAGGAGCTTTTAATTTTATCTTAAGAAATTCTCTTCTTCAAGATCACGAATTTTAGTGATGAAAAAAGGCTGCATACCTCAAGACTGCAGCCCTTCTCTAAATATTTTTGTTTTTGACTAATTCTCTAATCCCGCACGACGAAACCTCGGAAAAAACGCACGAAATTTATCGTTTGGTATGGAGAGAATAAAGAGGTTTGAAATGATGAGCGCGGCTCCTATGCACTCTATGTAGTTAAACGAAGTTCCTAGAAGCAGAACGCATAAGACCACAGCAGACAAAGGTTCAAAGGAAGCAAGAATCGAAGTTAATGCCGGCGGAATGAATTCGGTGCTCCTCAAATAACACCAAAATGCTCCTACAGTCCCGAATACGACGACAAAAACCGCTGCCACGATTGCCATGGGCGTCCAGTGTCCGCTGATCTCCCAAGGCGGCGTCATGAAGCAAGTCAAAATGCCGCCGACAAACATTCCAAAGCTAACAACTTTGGTCACGCCGATCTTCTGAATCGCCCTTCTCGGCTGAATTGTCGCAAAAGCTCCGACTCCGGCAGAAACCAGTCCCCAAAAAATACCCATTGCTGAAAAACTAAGAGAGGTGAAATTGCCTTTCGTGATCAGAAGCGTCACACCCACAAATGCAAAAATAACCGCCAGGATTTCCTTAGGAACAATCTTCTGCCGTTTCACAAGAATATTCCAAAGAATGATGAAGATCGGACCGAAGCCGACCATGATGGCCGCCGTTCCTGCATTACAGGCATGAATTGCCAAAAAGAATGTGTATTGGATGACAAACAGACAAAGTCCGTAGAAACACACATCTCGGCAAACGGATAAATCTCGGAGAGATCCGAAAAAATTCTTTTCCGTCAGCATTCCGAGAACGAGCATCAGAATGCCGGCGCCGGCAATTCTTACTGTCGTAAGTTCTTCTGCATTGAAACCGCAGGCAGCAATCATGTACTGACCGCTGACAGCCATCGTGCCCCAGAAGCAGCCCACCGCTACCGCCAATAAAATTCCCGTCAGAGTTTTTGAACGAGGCATTTTTTGTCTCATCGTGGTTTGAGATGAAAAAATGCTAACCAGAGAAAAAGTCCTCAAATATCTAAGTTCTAAAAAATGAAACTTAGCAGATCAAACTTTAGGTAGAAGTACCATTTGCTCCGGGAGATGAAGTCTGCGATACCAAGATTTCCAATCATTCGGTTCTTGATGAAGTGCCAAATAGCGAATGATTCCCATGGCCTCTCGAATAATCGGATCTTTAGAAGAAGACTTTCTGCAGCAAATGTGAAGCGCCCAAGGTTTCCGATGCCACCCGGGCAGGACGGGCTGTACCGTTCCGTCCAGAAGCTCTTCGGCAATAAAGTTTGGATTCATGTCGATCGCGATGCCTTTCCCTTCTATTAGAAGTTTTTTACATGCATCTGAATCTCCGTAAAGAACTTTGTGGTCACGCCCTATTTCATAATTGCTGTACTCACATTGCAAGACTTGGCTGAAAGATTCATTTCCCGTGTCCCGCATGATAATTGGGTGATTGATGAGGTCGCTCACTTTTCTGATTTCAGCATGACTTTTAAGATATTTTGCAGATGCAACAAGAAAAGAGACGTTGTAACCCATTGGAATGGCAACAAGACCCCGTTCCTCGGGTTTATAACCAAACCAAGCAATATCTGCTTTTCCTTCCAAAAGCGCCTGTTGTCCGACGTCTGCACAAAATTCAAGCTGCAGACCGGGGTGTTTTATAGGTAAGTTTTGCAGAGCCTCAAAAAAGACCGAACGATCCATATTAACCGGAAGGCTGATCCTCAAAGATCGCCGACTAAGCTCAAAGTTTCCGTTTCGTAGCGCTTCTGCCCTCTCCCGAAGGATTCCCCATTGGCTGATCAATCCTTGAGCATCCAGAACAAGCGCCTGACCTTCTTTAGTCAGAGCGGCAGGTTTCTTTGTTCGGTCCAAAAGTAGGAAACCTAGTTCATCTTCCAGAGAGGAGATAAGACGAGAGGCTTTCGGCAAAGGGAACGACAAGGCTTCTGCGGCAAGAGCCAGGGAGCCAAGCCTCGATGTTTCGATGAACAACTGCCAAGCACGAATCCGATCTAATTCCATATCACAAAAACAAATATCTAAACAACGAAATTTCCTCTTAGGAAGAAAGCCGGAATAGCCGAAGCCGATCTTTGTGTGAACGACCGCCTTCAAAAATAGTTCTAGAGAATTTTACCTTTCTGTTTGCTTATCAAGTCGAATGACAATTCTTGAGTTCCCATCCTCCAAAGCGATAAGCGTCGGCAAAATCTGGGTTATCACTGTTTTTTTTAAACATAAAAAACTGAATATAGTCACCTCAAGCCTTAACGCTCCTATTTCAAAAACCCTGCTTCGCCCGAAAGTATTAATGAAGAAATAGTCCCAAAGCGCAGTAATAAAAGGCAGATCGTTTCTGGCGCGTAGATTAACGAATTCCGCGGAATTCCCCGTGCGTAAGCGCGGGGATGGATAGCGAACGGCCGAATGTTAATTCGGCCGTTGATTTTTGATATATCTCTCAATAATAGCGGTTGTTGCTCCGTCTCCGACTGAGATTACACAATAACTTTTTGTCCAAAAACGTTTGCCTCAAAGCATCCTTCGAATCTGATTGAAGAATTCTTGACGAATTTTCAAAGATGATATGGTTTTTAGTTTGCGCACCAAATCGTTGGAGGGTAAGAAATCAATAGATGAACGTGATCTTCCTCCCCGGAACATTCCAAAAGATTGACTCGATCACGCCGGCACACTTCCGAAAAAACCTCTTTGAGCCTTTCCAGGACCGTTGATGAAATAACTTTTCGTCTGTAAGCTACTACGAAGATCAAGTGAGCTTTGAGATTGAAAACACAATGAGAACCGGTAGATAACTGCATATGATTCAAAAAGTCGAGCGCCACGTTATTCGTAAAAACAATGCTAACTGGCAAGCCTGCCATAAGCTTTGTTCATTGTCGCGCAAGCTCGGCAACTGTGCAGTCTATTTGCTTCGTCATCGGTTCTTTGAAAAAGCCCCTGTACTGACACGTAAAGAACTTGATACCGAACTCAGACATCAATACGGCAGTGACTATCGAGCTATGCCGTCGGCTGCCTCTGCACAGAGACAGGGTCAAGTCATTGCCAAACAGTTCAAAAGCTTTACCAAGGCGGCAGTTGAATACTCGAAGCACTCTGAGAAGTTTCAAGGGAAGCCTCGCTTACCTGGCTATAGGAAAAAATATCGTACGTTCTATGTCGGCCGCAACGGCTATCAAATCCGCGATGGCCAACTGACGATCACGGGAGGAAAAGATATCGGTTTTTCTCCCATTCGCGTAGTTTGCTGCGAACGTCAAGAGCTCAACGCCAAAGCACAGGAGGCAGTGGCCGGAGATCTGAGAATTATTCCGATGGGAAATACATTCATTGTGGAGCTGACTTACAGAGTCGGTAGGGAGGAGTCTAATAATTCAAAAAGCGTTTCTTTGAATCCGAATGAAGCTTTGTGCTGCGATTTAGGGATTGATAATTTTGCAGCTTTCGTTTCGACCAAACCCGGAGTAAGGCCGTTTTTGGTCAAAGGCAAAATACTTAAGAGCATCAATCAGCGGTACAACAAACAAGTCGCCGAACTGAAAAGCAAAAAACACTATGAGCACATCCGAATAAAAGGAGTCAAACGTTATTGGCAGCTCCAAGACTTGATGCACAAGGCCAGTCGCCTGGCTGTCAACTTCTGTCTTGCGCATGATTTGGGCCGTATTGTCATCGGAACAAACAAAAATTGGAAACAGAGAGTCAGCCTCGGCAGGCGAAACAATCAGAATTTCGTAATGCTGCCGCATGCCAAGTTTATTGAGATGGTCCGGTATAAGGCTGAAGAATATGGCATCCAAGTGACAGTGCGAGAGGAGAGTTACACCTCTAGAGCCAGTGCAATAGACTTCGATGAAATTCCTGACTTCGATCCAAAAGGAAGAAACCCAACGACTTCCTTTTCGGGGAGGAGGCTCAAACGCGGTCTCTATCAGTCATCAAAAAGACATTTGATCAATGCCGATATCAATGGTGCGGCCAATATCGGCCGAAAAGAACTCGGGGATGAGTGGCTCAAAAAGCTGCTCGAACTCGATGGGGGCGTCTTTGTGGACACGCCCGCAGTTGTACGAAACCTGCATGCAAGTGTAGGTGTTCGTCAATCGCAAAAAATGGGAGCACGCTCCCATGAAACCGTGCACGTAAGTGCGCGGTAGTTCATACTATGCAGTTATTCGACAATAAGAGGACGACGATGACCAAAGGTTTTTACAGCATTATGTTGGCGCAGTTTCTTTCTTCCTTAGCCGACAACGCCCTTCTCATCGCCGCGATCGCTCTGCTGACGACTCTGAATGAGCCGGCATGGATGACACCGCTGCTGAAGCTGTTCTTCGTTGTGAGTTACGTCATCTTCGCCGCTTGGGTCGGCATCTTCGCCGATTCAATGCCGAAAGGCCGCGTAATGTTTATCACCAACGCGGTAAAAACCGTCGGCTGCATCATCATGCTGTTCGGCACCCATCCGCTTCTTGCTTACGCCATCGTCGGTCTAGGCGCGGCAGCTTACTCGCCTGCAAAATACGGCATTCTCACGGAACTGCTTCCGCCCGAAAAACTTGTGAAAGCCAACGGCTGGATTGAGGGCCTGACCGTTGCGTCTATTATTTTGGGGACCGGCTTAGGCGGCTTGCTCATTTCTCCGATGGTCGACCATTTCGTTCAAGGCCATCATGTCTTCGGCGTCCATAATGCTGCTCAGGCCGCGATCGCCGTCATGATTTTTGTTTACGCCGCTGCGGCTGCCGTGAACCTGTTAATTCCGGATACCGGCGCCCGCTATCCGAAACAAGACTTCCGTCCGATCCACACACTCGTTAATTTCGGGAAATCCTGCTCTCTGCTCTGGCACGACAAACTCGGTCAAATTTCCCTGTCCGTGACAACGCTGTTCTGGGGCGCCGGCGCCACACTTCAGTTCCTTGTTCTTGCTTGGGCAAATTCCAACCTCGGCCTCGATTTATCTAAAGCAGCTATTCTCCAGGGCGTGGTTGCCATCGGTATCGCCATCGGTGCCGTTTTAGCGGCCGCCTATGTCAGTTTAAGAAGAAGCGTAGATGTCCTTCCGATCGGCGTTTTGATGGGCTTTTCTGTAGCTGTCATGTCCTTCTATAAAGCTTCCTGGATTCCCGGCGGCTTTGACATCTTCGGTTTCCACATCTCCTTTGCCATTGCGATTGCCTGCTTACTTTTAGTCAGCGTGGGCATGATGGCTGGTTTCTTCGTTGTTCCGATGAACGCGTTATTGCAGCACCGCGGACATGTCCTCATGAGCGCCGGACGCTCCATTGCCGTCCAGAACTTCAACGAAAACTCTTCCATTCTCGTGATGCTCGGTCTCTACTCCCTGCTCATTAAGTCAGGCCTCGGAACCGTCACGATCATGGTGCTCTTCGGATGTTTTGTGGGATGCTCAATGCTGGCGGTGATTTTCAAACACCACCACAATCAATCCAAGGAAGACTCGCTTCATTTGATCGGTGAAGACAAGCGTCATTGAGGATACGTTCTGACTTCTCAATAATCGCGGTCTGCGTCATAATTGATGGATTGATTTCAAAACAGACACGACAATGAAGTCTTTAACCGTAACACCTTTTATCCGAGACTCTTTTGAGAATTATCAAAAGAGCGCCTGCGGCATCACTCTGGATATCGGGCGGCAAAGAATTAATCAGAAGGAGCTCCTTTCTCTTATTGACTTTGTCAAAGAGAAAAAAATGATCGAATCCTTTAACGAAATGCGTAAAGGAAAGATCGTTAACGCCAGCGAACATCGCTCTGCCCTTCATACCTCTCTGCGCGACCCTTCTCCGGATGCCCCTCATGCCGCAGAAGTTCACCAGACACTGGAAGCTTTCTGCAAGTTTGCTGAAGATGTCCGCAACTGGAAATGGCGCGGCTGTTCAGGCGACCGAATTACCGATGTCATCAATATCGGTATAGGCGGCTCCGACATGGGCCCGAAGTGTGTTTACAACGCCCTTCGTCCCAACAAACCGGAAATCAAACTTCACTTTCTAGCTTCTGCCGACGGCGTGATTTTTGACCGAATCACTTCCGTCCTGGATCCTTTTTCTACCCTGATTGTCATCTCTTCCAAGAGCTTTAAGACTCAGGAAACAAGAGCCAATACGCAGGAGATTTTGGATTGGCTGAAGAAAGCCGGTATCCCTGAAAAAGACTTCAAACATCACGTGGTTGTGGTCTCCGCAAAACCGGACGCAGCAGAACAGTTCGGATTGCCGAAAGAAAATTTTTTTCCCATTTGGGACTGGGTCGGAGGCCGCTTCTCTGTTTGGGGTGCCATCGGCTTGCCGGTCGCAATCGCTCTCGGCGCAGATACTTTCAAACGATTCCTTGCGGGCGCCCATGCGATGGACCAACATGCTTCGACCGCTCCGCTGCAGAACAATCTGCCCGCGCTCATGGCCATGTTCGCTTACTGGAACTCGGAAAAACTCGACGTTTCTTCTTACTGCTTCCTCCCTTATGACGAACGTCTTCGTGTCATGGTTGACTGGCTGCAGCAGCTGGAAATGGAAAGCTTAGGCAAGAGTACTGCTGCCGACGGAACGCCGGTGATCGGCAAAACCTCTTTAGCGGTTTGGGGCGGACACGGAAATGAATCTCAGCATTCTTTCTATCAATTCCTTCGTGAAGGAACAGCAAAGAACGCTATCGATGTCTTTTGGTGCGAGAAACCGGGCCACGCTCACAAGGAACTGCATCGCGTCTTAATGGCTAACGCCAAAGCTCAGACGGAAGCGCTCGTAACCAGAGATCCGAAGAGCAAGTATTTCAATGTGGTTTCCACCGTTTCCATTGAAGAGCTCACTCCTGAGACATTAGGTGCTTTAATGGCCATGTATGAGCATAAGACCACAATGCTGGGAACGCTTTTCGGCATTAACGCCTTTGACCAGCCGGGTGTAGAACTCGGTAAGAAACTGGCCAACGAAGCCTATAAAACAATTATGTAGATTTAAGTAATTGGAGCTCAGAGTCGAAATAAGAATCTGACTTTGAGCTCCTCCCTATCTTCGGTTTGACTTTTTAGGCAGACTTGACAAAATAACTCAGAAGTCAACGTTAGAAATTATTTGAGACTCTGAAGAAATCGCAAAAGACAAATGCAGTCATCTTCTAAAATGATTCCTATAATGCGGAAATCCGTTTGACTTCCATGACTTCTCTTTGGTAATGGAACAACCCACAACATTTCCCCTTTAGAGCACACTTTTCGCATTCTTCATTAAAGTCCACTTTATAGTCAGAAATGCTTTGACGAAGAAATCCCCACATTCGTTTATCGCATAAGCAGTAAGGAAGGTTATATATCGAAACATTAACCCCTCTGATATAAAGAAAACGAACTGCAGCAAGAAGTTGTTCTTTGTAATCTAAAGGATGAACCCAGAGTAAATCCCAATTTCTCTTCACATAACCCATGTGCTCCATAGCCATAAATGCCACATGTCTTACATAAGGTATTTTGTTATAAATATAATCAGCTAATAATCCCAAGCCTTTTATTGTTTGTTTATGGAGCACAATACGAATCTCAACGCCTATTCCAGCTCCTGCCAAATTGTAAATTCCTTCAATAGTCTCATCAAAGGCCCCCTTCGATTGAACTATATAGTCATGACATTCAGGAATTGAAGAATAAAGAGGAATACCAAAAGTTAGGTTTTCCAATCCAACGCTTTTCATCTGGTTTACAAAAGTTTTGTCCTTACAAAGTCTGGCATTCGAAAGAACATGAACCGAGCAGGCTGGATTTTTATTTTTAACCGTTTTTAAAATTTCTATAAATTTAGTTCCCAGGATAGTGGGTTCTCCTCCTGTAACACAAATTTCCTCAACCGAGTCCGGCAAACACTGAATTTGTTGTAATAGAGAAGAGTAGCTAACATCATCCTTCTCCTTTGGGGGTTGTGGACACATCAAACAGTTTGAGTTGCAGGCTGATGTGACAAAAAGGGAGTTTGAGTTACTGCCTCTTCTGAAAATAACCCAAAGCCGCTTATGATGAGGTTGAACCAACACTACATCATCATTTTTTAATTGATCAGGGTCAGGAACCACAACCCATTGTTTTGTTGTCGAAAATTTTGGCGGTTCTCGCAAAATCGTTAAACCAGCTTTTTCGACTATTTTTCCGTTCTTAGAGATAACACATATTCTTTCTTGAGGAAAGGTTGTTGCCTCATCTAATTTTTGTTGGACAGAAAAAACCTTTTCTTCGACAAGAGAGGACTGTAAGATCTTTATTCTTTTTTGCATTTATTGGTTTTCCTCAAGTCTGATCTCTTCCAAAGACGTTTCACGAATCCAACTCCATAAAATTTGCTCTGTCTCCTGATCACATTGAGATAGCAATTCAAACAAATGCTCAAAGATCAAAGAATATTTTTTGCAAAAATCACTTGTTGCGCGGTTTCCATAGGCGTCCCTTTGCGTAGCGTAATGCCGCACGGGATCAGAACCGCAATAGGGAACGAAAGGACATTCTGAACAACCTGCCAAACATTCTGCAACACCCACACTTCCGAGCAGTTGCATGGCTGAGCCAAAATAAATATCTTTGTAACTGTCAGAGAAGACATTTCCCAATCTAAATTGGGCGTCCCCCATTTCGTTTAACATTCTGCTTTCATCAGAAGCATAAACATCTCCGTCATAGTTATAGACAGTAACGGAAAAGCCATTCCCGGTTGGAGATTGAAGATCAACGAAACCAACCGTCCAGGGCGTAAGTATCTTCTTTAAAAGCATCGTAGTGAATGCTTCGCTAAATACGATCCCTTTTTTATTTAGGGAAAGAATATAGTTCAGAGTTTTCTTATAAAAATCTACAAATTCCTCAACTGAATACCCAATTGACTTGCTTGTCTTTACGGCAAAACCGTAGGGGTTTAACGCCCTAATAAACATGGAGCGAAAACTCAGCTTAACGTATTCATCTACAATTTTCTCTGGCTGTTCCAAAGACGCTCTCGTCGTGGTCATTAGGGCAGACACAGCGTGCATCCCTAAGAATTCTTGACATCTTTTGATATTCTTGGAAACAACGTCAAAAGTAGCACTTTTTATTTTTCTGCAACGATTCCAGTTGTGAAGTCTTTCTGGACCGTCTACGGAAGTTGAAATTAAAACCCCTTCCTCTTTAAAAAATGTCAATATCTCATCTGTAAGAAGTGATAGATTTGTACAAACAACAAATGAGAGTTTTTTGTTAACTTCTTTATTCAGTTCTTTTGCATACTTGACAATCTCACGCAAGGCAGAAAAATTTAAGAGCGGTTCTCCGCCTTGAAATTCGACCGTTATCTCAGGTGCTGGACTCTGCATCATAATTTCAACTGACCGCCTAGCAGTTTCAATATTCATGTCGTAATGCTGACCTACATCCTCATCTTGACGGGAGGCTTGACAATACGTACAAGAACAATTACATCGCAACGTCAATACGAAAATATGAAGTTTCGTGAAACCACAGAGTGAAGATTTTTTTGTCCAAAATCTAGATGCTAATTGTTCTAGATGCGTTGCAGAGTCATCTCTTAAGAAGCTTTTGGATTTAAGGATTTTATAAACTGAATCCTCTGTCAAAAGTTTATTATTTACGAACTGTTCAAACTGTCTACGATCAAGAAAGACAAACTCTCCTCCCGTATTTGTTAATAAAACCTTGCTAGAGCTGAGTTGTTTAAAACGAAAAGGAAGAAATTTATAACCTTTTGTATTGTTGCAAAATTCAACTGAGTTAATAACGAGGGAATTCATTAATTTTGTTCTATAAATAGTTGTATTGATCGATCGAGGATGTAATTCAAAAACTCGCAACAAATCTGACGTCTGTCCTGCTCGAACTCAGCCTTAGTTCTAATTGAAATCTGAACCCCATTGGAAGATTGTGGAGTGATCTTAATTTCGGCGTAAGGGGCGAAAACATTTCTCCCCTCTGAAATCGCCTTTTTGTTATAAATAGAATTACTCAGATTAATTGTAAATAACTCAACCATTAACCTATCCGCTTAAGAATTTCTTGCTCTTGTTTACTGAGGCCCTCGGCGAATGCTCGCTTGACAATAATCGTTTGTATTTCTTGTGTTTCTTCCTGAACCTTTAAGCGAACAGATTGATCTACAAGTGCGTTGCAAAACTCGCCTGGAACATTTTCATCGAGATCTTCTTTTTTATTTTTAGATCGAAAGGTAACAAAAAAATGCCCGTCTGCCGGATTCTGACGAATCTGAAGATAACAACGCTCTGTGAACCAATAGGCAGTTTTTAAAATTACTGCTAACGGAAAGACCTTATCATCTATCTCTAATTCCGAATAAGATCCCAATTCGTCATTACCTTCAATCGTAAGGTGCTCAAATTTAAACATTACCACCTTCCAGAATAATGGCTCATATGGCTCATATGTGAGGAATGGGAAGAGTGGCTGCTATGCCATGAAGGAACGTTGGTTGTGTTAGGAACCATCAACAACGGTTGCGCCTGAGCAATACTTATATCTGAGGAAGTAGTAGAGGCAATCGCAGCTGACCCAGTTGCCATCAACACGGAAGAAGTTAGAACAGCAGCCACAATTTTAGCAATTTTCTTCACTGTGGAGCCACTAGCCATAGTATGTTGAATTTTAGGAAGTATTAACATATCTATCACCCTCGAATGAGAATTGGAGAAAGTTGTTTTTCTTACACTTTATTACACCCATTCAAAGAACACTATCGGGGTTAACCTGAAAGAAAGAAGCCTAGCATCCTATTTATATAGTAGCTATTTAAACAATCTCGTAGCTCTTCGTTTCTAGACTTAGCAGCATCGGTCACTTGTCGAACCGTACTCTCAGTTTCAAAAGAGCGCGGTTGGCCAATCCTGCACATTTAAAGTCTAGTAATTATGGTCGAACAAATTAATTTGAATAAGTAAAAAGTGATAAGGCAACATCTGTCACATTGCTAAGCAAACAATTCTCATCAAAGGGACCGACGGAAGAAGAACGCTGCAAACGGCAAAGTGACTACAGCGGTAATCAGCATCGGAATAATCTGGCCCCAAAGTTCCGAGATAGACAGATTTTCAAGATAGACCCCGTGGACATATTCCACAGCAAATCTCAAAGGATCCGCATAGGTTAGTATCTGAAGAATCTCCGGCATGTTGTACACCGGTGTCACAAGTCCGGAAAGGATCACCATCGGGACAATCAGCACGAAGGAGAAAATCATCGCTTGCTGCATCGTCTGCGAAATCGAAGAAATGGCCAGCCCGGTTCCGACTGTCGACAACGTAAAAATAAAAATACCGAAGTAAAGCGGAATCATCATTCCGCGCATCGGAATGTCAAACCAAAAGACAGCAAACAGCACGACGATAAAAGTCTGCGCAATGCCGATCACTATCGGAGGCGTAGCTTTCGCGAGAAGAATTTCAAATGGTCTGTAGGGCGAGACCAGCAGCTGATCAAAGGTACCGTGTTCCCGTTCTCGAGCCACCGACAGTGCCGAAAGCATAAGCACCTGAATGAAACTCAAGGTACCGATGAGTGCCGTCACAATGTTCCACTGCGTCTGAAGGTTCGGGTTATACCAGGCCCGCATCTCGATATCGATCCCCGCGGGAACACCGGCGTAACGATGGTTAAATTCTTGAATGATCGTAGAAAGCTCCGCTGCTGCCAGCCCTGCTGTCGTAGAGTTCCTGCCGTCCGTAATGATCTGAACAGGACCTTGTTTGCCTTGCGCAAGCTTAGAATCAAAATCCGACTGAATATGAACAATGGCCAGCGAATCTCGAGGATTCAATTCGTCCTTCATCTGCGAAGCATTCTGCAAGTATCGACGAATATAGAAAGTCGGAGATGCGCCGACTTGAGCCACCAGTTGCTGAGAATATTTGCCGTGGGATTCGTTCAAAACGGCGATCGGTGCATGGTTCAAATCAAATGTTGCGGTGTAACCGAACAAAAAAATCTGAATAATCAAAGGCACGATCAAAATAAACCTGGAAGCCGGATCGATAAAGTACGTGAGAATTTCCTTCACGAAGAGATTGCCGAACCACTTTAGCCATTCACCAAAGGTCATTTTTTCTCCAATGTCTTCTTAAGTGTTCTTGTCACAAAGAAGAAAAATAAAAAGGCATACCCGGCGAGAATCGACACGTCCTTTAATACCGTTACGGCATCTGTCCCTGAAAGAAAAGAAGCGCGAATGAGCTCCATAAAATAGGTCGGCGGGAGAACATATGAAACCGCTGAAATAGCAGACGGAACGTTTCTCAGGTCAAAAACAAAGCCGCTCAGCATCACACTCGGCAAAAAACTAATAATAATCACGAGCTGAGAGGCCAAAAATTGATTTTTAGTGATACCAGAAATCCAAAGACCGGCGCCTAATGCCGTCAGAAGGTATATGCATGAGGACCCGATAATAACTGTCAGAGATCCTTCAATCGGAACCTCAAAAATGAACCGTGCTGCAAAGAGGCAAAGAAACAAACCGCCTATGCCGACAATAAAATACGGAATCACCTTTGAGAGCAGAATCTCCGCGGGCTTGACCGGCGTCGAAAACAACATTTCCATCGTCCCGCGCTCCCACTCTCGTGCAATCACAAGTGCCGTAAGAAATGCACCGACAATCGTAATCACGATTACCACAAGCCCGGGAACAAAATACCATGTGGAAGAGTTTGCCGCATTAAACCAGAGCCGAACCACCGGTACGGCACCCTTCTCGGATGAATAACCCAGTTTTCCCAAACTAAGTTGAACGGACTGCTGAATATAGCGTTCGAGTGAGGAAGCACTCACTGTGTCAACGCCGTGCACCACAAGCTGCAGCTTCCCTTTCCCGGCTTGAAATTGACCGGCGAAATTACTGGGAATCACGACGATCCCCTTTACTTCTTTCTTCCTCATGAGGCTTTCCGCCTCTTTAATATTGCCGCATCGAATCGGAGTTAAATAGGGAGAACCTTTAAACCCTTGTTCAATCGCATACGAAACCTGACCGGGCGCTTGGTTGATGACAGCAATCGGAGTGTTGCCTAAGTCCAGAGAAAGGCCGCTGCCAAAAATAAAAATAAGAACTAAAGGAAGCACAAGTCCGACAGCGAATGAGCTTGGATCCCTGATTAATTGGCACCACTCTTTAATAGTCAGTGCGCGTAATCGGCGCAAAAAATCGGAGTTAATCATCTGCTGACCCTGCCTCGCCGTAAGCTTTAACGATCTTAATAAACGCTTCATTCATGTTGGCTGTCTCCCGGAGCCCGGCTACCGCTTTAACTTCCTTAGGGCTGCCAAGGGCCAGCATATGTCCTCTGTCTTGAATCGCAATGCGCGTGCAGTACTCCGCTTCCTCCATAAAGTGCGTCGTCACAATGATGGCTTTGCCTTCATCCGCAAGCCTATTGATGCTTCGCCAGAACACACGTCGCGCAAGCGGATCAATGGAACTCGTCGGCTCGTCAAGGAACAAGATATCAGGATTGTGCATCAAAGCAGCAGCCATCGAAAGACGCTTTTTGTAGCCGTCATTTAAACCGCCCGCTTTTTTACTGATAAGTCCGGTTAGGCCGAAGCGCCTGACAACCGCGTCCATGGCCGTCTTTAATTTGTTCCCGAATAATCCGTAGGCACCGCCGTAGAACTTAAGATTAAATCCCACGGAAAAAATGCTGTAAAGAGAAAAAAACTGAGCTACGTAACCGACTGTGCGCCGAGCAGAAGCTCTGGCGGTTCGGAGATCGAAACCTGCAACTTCAACCTTACCCGAAGTTGCTGGAAGAAGACCGCATAAAATACGAAAAGTTGTAGTTTTGCCGGCACCGTTCGGTCCGAGCAATCCGAATATCTCTCCGCGTTTAACACTAAAAGAGGTATCGTCGACGGCAACAAAATTGCCGAATTTCTTAACAAGGTTCTCAACGAGAATGACTGGCTTTCCATCGTCAATTTTTGTGTTTTCTATGCCGGCATTTTCTCCAAAATCCTTCTGAGGTTTATCCGCTGCGATCAAAAGAGACATAAACGCATCTTCCAGCCTCGGCGGTTGAGGACTGAGTTCCGGAATATCGAGTTCCTTGGCTGCCTCTGTAAGATCCGCGTCTTTTTTCAAAAGCAGCCTCACCCCGTCTCCCGAAGGAGTTGAGTCCAAAATCATTGAGGAATGTGACGCCAGATCAAGCATCTGACGAGGCGTACGGCCGTCGGCTCGGGCAAAATAGACTCGATTCTTATAAGGTTCTGTCAGCGCTTCAGGAGTCCCCTGCGCCAAGATCACGCCTTTATTGATGATGTACACATCATGGCACATGGCTGCTTCATCCAGGTAAGCGGTGCTCACGAGCACGCTCATGCCTTTTTGAGCTACCGCTGCCTTAAGAATTTTCCAGAGCTCTTCTCGCGAGACCGGATCAACACCTGCGGTCGGTTCATCCAGAATCAATAATTCGGGGTCATGGATCAGAGCGCAGGCCAGCGCAAGCTTTTGCTTCATACCCCCGGAAAGCTTACCTGCTAAACGGTTGGCAAACGGAGCTAAATCCGTCATCGATAAAAGCTGACCATATTTGTCTTTTCGTTCACCTTCCGGAACACCCTGAAGATTAGCGAAAAGATCCATATTTTCTTTAATGCTTAAGTCTTGATACAGTCCAAAACGCTGAGGCATGTAAGCGATCCGTTTCTGAATCGCCTCGGCATCTGTTGCGGTATTCATACCGAAGACTTCCAGTTCCCCTGAAGTCGGAATCAGCAACCCGCAGACCAAACGCATAAAAGTCGTTTTGCCGGCGCCGTCCGGTCCAACCAAAGAAACTAAGCCGCCTTTCGGCACGACTAGGTCGATACCGTTAAGTGCGACAGAGTCAAGGGCCCGGTTCTTATTATTAGCAAAAACTTTTTTTAGGGATTTTGCGAAGACGGCCGGAGCATTTTGGTTCTCTGCCATGGGTACTCTTATTCAAAACTCACGGTCGCAGGCATACCCAATCTCAAATGATTCTCCTTGTCGTCAACGAGGATGCGCACCTCATAGACAAGATTGGTTCTCAAGTCAGGCGTCTGAACAGTTTTAGGCGTGAACTCCGCAACGGAAGAAATAAATCCGACATGACCGGGAATTTTTTCGTTCGGATAGGCATCTATCGTGACGTAAGCTTGCTGCCCTGGTTTGATCTTGCCGAGATTGACTTCATTGACATAAGCACGCACCCATTTAGGAGAATTGATAGCCAGGGCCAATACTGGCACTTGAGCACTAGCCATGTCCCCCGGCTGAAGGAGCCTCGAACGAACCGTTGTGTCGAGGGGCGCATACAACGTACTCTGCTTTAACTTCAATTCTAATTGGGCAACTTGCGCTTTTGTCTGCTGCCATTGTGCATAGGCCCTGGCAACATCTTCGGCGCGAGGACCGATCTTTGCAAGTTCCAAGCTCTTTTGGGCAGAGAACAATTCGTTCTTGGCGACCTGCAGCTGGCTGCTTTGGGTGTCGAGGCTTTGTTTGCTCACGCCCTGACCTTTCGTGGACTTAAAGATACCATCCACACGCTCAAAATCTTTCTGAGCTAGATGCAGACGGGATTGCGCGACTAAAACAGCAGCTTCAGCTTTGGCGATGTCTTCCGGCCGACTGCCGTTTTTTAAGGCCAAATAAGTTTGGTACGCAGCCTGCTCCGCAGCCTTAGCTTGTTCAATCTCGATTTTAAGTGTGTCCGTTTCCTGTTCTGCCACTGGCTGACCGGCTTTGACGAAATCTCCTTCTTCGACAAGAATCGACTTGATACGTTCCGGCCACAGAAAAGCCAGATTCACTTGCCGAATATCAACATTACCGTAAAGCTCTAAATTCTTTGGGGCAGACTCGTATCGATAATACATCCAGCCGCCGGTTGCTGCTGCAATAGCGAGAACGGACACAGCGATCACAGCTTTTAATTTCATTTTTTTTCTTTCTATTATCGGTTAACTTGATTGGTCTTTAACTCAATCCCATGGCTACTTATGACTAGCCAGCCCTCATTTGCTTTTTAAATAATCCGGCTGACTATGCCCTAGGAGCCTGCATTTTACAGTTCTTTTCCTGCTGTTTTCCCATCCTGTGAACTCGGCGCAGCAGGAATGGTGGCAATCTCCTGCCCCTCCCATAAATGACCGAAAATCTCCCAGAAATCTTCGATTTCCTGCTCGGAAATTTCTTTGTCGCCGTAAACCAGCGTTCTGAATTTCTCTCCGCGCCAAGTTTTCAGCGGGCCGATTTCTTTAAATCCGTTGCGATGGTAAAAACACAAGCGTTTAACGCGTGCGGCTCTGTCCTTGCAGCCGGGATAAATGCCCTCGCAGTCTAAGAAGACGGTCGCACCATCCGCGTTCTTAATGACTGCGGACAAGATGTCACTGCCGATACCCTTACCGCGTTTATCTTCGTCAACGGCAAGGTAAAAGAGGTAGTAATACTTTCCTTTTCTGAGTGTGCAGAAAAAAGCAACCACGTCTTCTTCGTCGCTTAGCGCAAAGATCTCGACACCGTCGGAAACGGAGTTAAAAAAGGGTTCCAGGGAAACGCGCTCAAAGAGCGGAAAAGACTTTATATAGATCCGCTGAACCTTTGCTTTCAGCGGACTGTCCTCTGTGACTTTCTCAATCTTGAGCTCGGTCATTGGTTAGCTTCCTTAATTCTTCTATGCTTTCCATCTTATGCCATAGGCGTTTCATACAGACTTTCGATCGCCCAAGTAGAGGAGGAAGAACTCTGCATTAGGTAGATTCATGATGAGTATGAGGAACCCCTCCGTAAAAATGAGTGTGCCAATGTTCATGCATTTCCGGTTTTGCAATCGATTCAATTCTGCAGTTTCGAATCGTTGAGAACTTTGTGCAAGTAGAGGACAGCATCTCAGGATCGTGACTGATAACGATTTTGGCTGCATTAATTTTATTGATTACTTCGATCAGTCTTTGTTTACTGTCGATATCGAGACCGTTCGTCGGCTCGTCTAGCAGCAAAATCTGCGGTTTCATAGAAAGAATGCATGCAAGCGTGACGAGTTTTTTCTGTCCGCCTGATAATTCGTAGCTCAAAGCGTCTTTGAGCTCGAGAATGCCCAAAGTGGATAAAGCTTCTTTGGAGACCTTTCTTGCCTCTTCTTCGCTTAAACCTTGATTGAGCGGACCGAAAGCGACGTCATCGATGACTTGAGGAAAAAACAGCTGATCATCGGGATGCTGAAGAACAAAACCAACTTTGAGCCGCAATGCTTTAAAGTCCGCTTCATCTTTAACTGCTTTGTCTTCCAAGAAAATATCGGCGGTTTGTGGTTTCAAAAGACCTGTAATTACTCTGAAAAGCGAAGTTTTACCGGTTCCGTTGGGACTCCACAAAGCTTGGCTTTCTCCGGCCTGAAGATTGAGTTCCGTATTCTCAAAAATCTTTTTCCCATTGGGATATATAAGATTTAAATTTTTAATTTCTAGAAGACTCATCGCTCATCTCCAGCCGAAATAAGCAAAAACAACCGAAGCACAGCAAAAGAACATTAAAAGAAACGTGTCTTTATGTCTCCAAACTTCATGATTCAAAGTCCGCATCTGACCGTTAAATCCTCTTAATTTCATCGCATCGTCTAACACCCGGCTGCGGCGTATGGCCCGGACAAATAAAAGTGCAATAACCGCTGCCACCGTTTGATAGGTTCGCTTATCTGCTTTCATTTCAAATCCTCGGAGCTTTGCTGCTTCTTTCATTCGAAGGTATTCGCTTTCAAAAATATCGATGCCTCTCGCACAGAAAAGCAGGATAACTATGAGGCTCTCCGAAAACTTGAGGGACTTAAGACCTGCTGCCAGCCGAGAGAAAGACAACAAACTGACCAATGCATAGAAAACAAAAAACAAAGCATTAGCTTTAACCGTCACCAAAGCGGAAAGGTAAACACCCTCATAAGAAAAGATCTCGCCGGGTCCGATGGGAGTTCCGGGCGTCGTCCAAGGAGTGACCAGCCAAATAAAAAGAATAAAAAGATTGATTTGAAGCCAGCGCTTAATAAGATGTTTGGCGTCAGTTGGGAAGAGAAAGATGATCAAAAAAGAAAAGAACAGCGCGCAGAGCGCTGCCGTGATATTTGGCAGCACAGAAACGACCACTCCGAAAACTAATGCTGAAGCGATTCTCGAAGCCGCTGAAAAATCCTTTTTTATTGTCATTTATTCTTTTGTCTGCGTGTCGATATCCAGGCAAACAGACCGCCCAATCCTAAGCACCAGCCCAAACCGCCGACGATATCGCGCCATGTGATTTTAGGCTGCTGAGCCTCTGCCAGCTGTTTTCTCAGCGGGGCAATCACTTGCATCTCCGTCTGCTCTCTGGCCGTTTTCAAAGTGGCGTCAAGTTCTTCCTGAGAATAGATTTTTGGAGATGCTGTGTTTGTCTCGGCCTCTTTATTAAGGATTTCAAGTTTTACAGTGCTCACAGCCGTGTTGCTGTCGGCACCTAAAGAAAAGTCTTCTTTTCTCAGCTTCCACTGGTTCTGGTGCCCTTCCCCGGCATTGACGATCACTGTCAGAGGAGCGGGCTCAAAACCGTCAGGAAGCGCCATGCAGACTTTACCGTCCTGCTCGGTTTTTGCGGTTAAAAAGACCGCCCCTTCCTCTGTTAAGACGCGAACGTCTGCGCCGCGTGCGGGTTTGCCGCCCTGGAAACTTGTCTCGACACAAATCTCGTGCGCCTGACTGTAGGCGAACACATTCAGCCGATGGGCGTTAGCGGCCGTCGAACTGCAGAGAAGAAACACAGAGGCAATAAATAAAGCTGAATTATTTTTCATTAAATATCCCAGGATCAGAATGTTTGAGATATACAACCGCAAAGGCAGTAATGACACCTTCGACGACCATCACGGGCAAATTACTCAGAAAGATCAGCCAAGCCGCGGTCACAAAACCTTCATTTGTGAACGCAAGTGCCAAAGCCGTCAAAATACCTGAGATCAGAACAGCACTGAAACCGCCGCAAAAACCTGCGAACTTTAATCTTTTATCCGCAGACTTGCCGGCTATGGCATAAAAGATTCCGTATGCTGCCAGCGCCCCTAAACCCATTGTCGCGGTATTGACGCCGAGTACGGTAAATCCTCCGAACTGGAACAAGACAGCTTGTAAGAGTAAAGCCACGAAAATCACCGGAAATGCGGCCCAGCCCAAAACAACACCTAAAAGTCCGTTCAAAATCAGATGGGCGCTGGAAAAACCGATTGGCACGTGGATGAGGCTCGCAACAAAAAACGCTGCCCCGAGGAGCCCGGCCAACATGAAATGATTCGCTGGAATTTTCTTTAATCCGTAGGCAACACCTGCGGCAGCTACAACCGCACCGGTAATTAAAACCGGCGCGGAGAGGACACCTTCAGCAATATGCATTATTTGAAAGACGGATTAACGAATTCTGTCCAAAGCACGGCGCCAAGTTCAACATCCTTATCCTGGCCGTCCTTTTTAATCTTATAGTCGGCGTCATTCAGAGCGGCAAAACCCCACCAGCCCTCCCAAGGAACTGCATAAGAGAAGATCCCGTTTTTATCGGTTTTGACCTGTTGAGTAATGAAGATATCATCCGGAGCCTTGACTCGATGATCCACGTTGTAATACTCGACTTCGACCATCGTATCGGGAGCAGGTTTGCCGTTCAAAATCACCTGACCACGGAATACATTTCCGGCATAGTTGCCGAACGGACGCGTGAGAGGAAGAATTTCTGTCTTTGCGCCTGTGGGTGCATCCCAGCCGTCATCCACTCCGAAGACCGGAACCATGACTTTAGAGTAGTGAATAATGAACTTGTCTTCTGCGGGTTCCCAATAAGGCTGAGGTTCGAGGACGAACTTGTAGCATCCCGGCCGGGCAACCCTGTACTGGGTCATCCAAGCATCTTTATCCAAAACTTTTGTCTTTTGCAAAGTGTTCGTCAAATCTGTTTTCTTACCGTCGACGATGACAGAAAAGCTTTTTGGTTTTTCCATCGTCATGCCCGTTTGTTCCATCGGATGGTTGAAGGCGGTTGTAATCGTCAGGGTGGAATCCTTAGGGTCGGAAACGATTTGTTTATTCGGAATCACACTTCCGAAGTGGGCGTTTGCCAAAGAGCAGACAGACAGAAGCGCCAATGCAATGACAGTTTTATTCATGAAAACCTCGGTCAATAAAAATAACGGAACCCGTTACTTTTTAATTCTACGCCGCAAAAAAATTCTTCGGACGTGAATCTTTTTTTGTGAGCCTAATTCGATGACCGAGTTTTTTCTCTGGTAGCGGCCCAACAGATAAACGAGCCGAGCACAACAATAGAAACGCCAACCCAGAATTCATGAGTGAGCTTAGCGCCGATGAGAAGAGAAGCAAAGATACAGGACAAAACCGGCGTGAAATACGACATGATGGACATAATTTCAATACGGCCCTTCTGGACCCCGAAGGTCCACATGCCGTAAGCCGAACCCATAATCAATGCTGATCCGACAGCAAACAAAACACCTTTCGTATTCCAGGGGTAAGAGGGCGCAAGATCGAGAAGCCAGATAGCATTAAAGAAAATTGTATCCAACGCAAAAATCAGCGTAGTCGGATTTTGTCCTTTCGCCCAGGCTCTTGTGAAATTCGAGTAAGCGGCCCAAAAGATAGCCGCCCACAACGCAAGAAAATAACTAATCGGATTGCTCTTGATATGACTCCACATTGCTTTGAAGTCAATCAACAAATTTCCCGAGAGAACAACAAATATGCCGTAGATCGCTAGCAGCATACCGATGCCGACCCACCACTTGGCCTTTTGACCGTTAAAAAGAACGGCAAACAAAATCGTCAGCGTCGGCCAAAGATAGTTAATCATGCCGACTTCCATGGTCTGCGTTCCGTCTTTGGCTAAGCCAAGAGAAAATGCAAAGGTCATGGAGGTACCAATGGCACACCCTAAGCCACAGATGTAGTACTTCAGCGGCATCGCTTTTAGATTAGGTATACCGAAAAGAAGAAATACAAAAACCAATGCAATTAGGTAATTGATCGCCAAGCCTTTTCCAACGCCCAGCGTCTCAGAAAGCGTTCTCACGAGAGAGACGCTCAGTCCCCAAAAAATCGGGGAAATACAGCCGATCATCGTGGCCTGGTTTGTCGAAATCTTCATACAACTTCCGCTCAGATAGGACGTCTATCTTAGAGGCTTTTGGGCAAAGAAATGGTTTTGAGCATCCGAAAAGCGCTTGGACAAGTTAGCTTTGGTGTTAACTCCAGCTATGCTTCACGCCGGCACCTTCTAACCGGCTGACACCGGGCTGAGCCGAACGCTTCACAATAATCTTGCTCGGGATCCGCTCCTTAATCTGATCCACGTGAGAAATCAGTCCGACGATTTTTCCTTGAGCATTTAAACTGCTCAAAGCATTGAGCGCCTTTTCCAAGGAGTCATCATCGAGCGTTCCGAAACCTTCATCCAAGAAGAGCGAGTCGATTCGAACATTGCTGCTTGCCATCTGAGCCAAGCCTAGAGCGAGCGCCAAACTGACGATAAAGGTTTCTCCGCCGGAGAGGTTGTCCGTGGGACGCTCCTCATCGGCCAAATCTAAGTCAATGACTTTGAGCTCCATGTCCTCTTCACCCTTCGTCAAACGGTATCGACTGTGGAGTTTTGTCAGCTCGACATTGGCATTTTTGATCAGTGTCAAAAGCACCAAACTCTGTACGTACCTGCGGTACTTGTCTCCACTGCTCGATCCGACCATCGTGTTGAGACGCTCCCAAACGGCGACTTGATGTTTCAGCTTCTTTAAGTCTTCCTCTATCCCGGCCCGCTTGTGACGTGCCTCTTCGTCTGTTTTCAGCTCTTTCTGCAGTTCGCCTTTTTGTTCCAGGAGTTTTTCTTTCCGAGCTGAAACCTCTCGTTTTTCAGCTTCCAAAACTTCAAGCGATTTGTCCGTCAGTTTCTGAGATTCTTTTTCTACCAACTTCTTGTCAGCTTCACTAAAACGGTCTGCAGCACTGCGGGATTGAGCCTGGTAATCCGTAATTTCTTTGTGAATAGCATTAATCGCCTCAGAATCTAAACGAGCTTTTGCCCAAACTTCTTCGGATTCAAATTTTTCCTTTTTAAGGGCATCCGTCCAATCGGTTTTTGCTGAAAGAAGGTTTCTTTCAGCTTCTGCAGCACGCTGTTCGGCCGTTTTAAGCCTTTGCCCCGCAGCGGCCTGAATGCTTCGAGCCTTAGAAAGGATTTCGTAAGCATGGTCTTTTGCTTCTGCCAACTGCGAAAGCAGAATCTCGTAGGTTTTTCGTTCAACTTCTACCAACTTAGTTCCGAAAAGCTTGTCGCGTTGTAACCGCTTCGACTTCAGTTCAGCCTGTAATTCAGCCGCTTGTTCCGACTTTTCCCGAGTGCTTTTTTCCAAAAGCTCCACGCTCTCAATAAGTCCCGGGAGGGCGCCTTTTTTGATCGCTAAATTATTCTCAATTTCCCGGCAGGATTCCAAAAGTTCTTCGTACTTAGCTGCCTTAGCAATCCAACGTTTGAAGAGTTCGGGGTCATGGGCAAAAAGCTCTTCCTCAGTGATGACGGAGCCGTACTCTTTAGCAGTTTTCCGCCAAAACTGCTCAAGCTCTGTTCTTGCTTTTTCTCTGCCGGTTTGAGCTTGCGTCAGTAGGCTTTTTCCCGACTCAACCTTCGTTTGGGCATTGCTAAAGGCCATCTCGGCTCGATAAAGCTCTTCTTTTGTACCGGCAATTTTTTCTTTTGCAGCGGTAGCCTTAGATTCTGCGTCTCTTGCTTTGACAATACGTTTTTTGATATCGGTAAGAAGGCTTTCCTTCTTAGTTATCAAAACAGCTGCTGCCTTTTCCGTTACGCCTTCGCGTGCCAGACCTGCTATGTCGCATTTCAGCTTCAGCTCTTCTTCGGCCAAATCCAAATTCTTCCGAAGATCTTTCAGATGCTTTTCAGAAAAAAGCATCCGATCTTTAAGAATGTCAATTTTCCTATCGGCCTCTTTTTGATTTTTCTGTAGGTCCGCCAATTCTTCCTTCACACCGACCAGACGCTCTTTTGCCGTCGCAACCTCTGGCGGAAGGTTTGCGGCAAAGGGATGCTCCAATGAACCGCAAACCGGACAAGGTTCTCCTTCCTTCAACTCAGCTCTAACCTTAGTCAATTCGTTGATTTGAACCAAAGCTTCGAGTTCGTCCAGCCTCGAAGTTAGGGATCGGATTTCCCTTTCATAACACTCTTTCTTGCTACCCCAATCGGTCAGTTCGACGGAATCCTTTTGCATCACATCTTCCTGACGGCCGATTTCTTCTTTTTGTTCCCAAGCAGCTTTTAGCGCAGATTTGACCGCATCAAGCAGCGGAATCTGCTCTGAAAAGCTCAGTTGTTCTTGCATAAGTTCATCGAGAGTCTTTCCGTCGAGAATTTCATTCAGACGCTCTTCCGTTTCTTTAAGCAATATTTCGTCCGCCTCAATTCCGGAAGCTATTTTTTCCTTTCGGATTCTGAGCGCCTCTGCCTCTTTTTCCTGTGATTTGACGGTCTCGTTTGCTTTATCAGCTTTGCCTTCGGAATCTGATAATGCAGCTGAAAGAGTTTCGGCGGTGATTTTTCCGGCCCTTAATTCGTCCTTCCGCTGATAAAGGAATGCGCCTTTAATGTCTTCGTTTTTCTCACGATCTCGTTTCTCACGGTCTTCTTCTAACTTCCGTATATCCTCTTGGGCTTTATTGAGACGACTCTCACAACCGGCAGCCTCCTTTTCTAATTTAGTTTTTTCTTCTTGTGCGCGTCTGCTGGATTTCATAAGCGGAGAAATTTCGACGTCCAAGGACTCGGTTTCCGAGAACAGCGCTAATTTCTTCGGCTTTTGAAGGTTCTCATTGTTCAAGGCCTCCTCTGCTGCCTTGAAGTTGAGTTCTTTCTCTTTAAGAGATTTTGTCGCGTTAATTAATTCGTTCTCCGCAGAGGACTTCTCTTTGATCGCGTCTTCACGGAGCGATTGCTTATCTCTTAGCAAGCTAAATATTGGAAGAATTTTTTGAGCACGTTCTGCAAGTCGGACATCATTCTCTTTCTGAAAGAATTCATTCCGGCTTTCTTTCAAACGTTCAAGCTCGTCCTTTACCCTTAAAAACTGATCCCTAAGCTCGGCAGTCTCACTAACCCAGCGAATTTCTTTTTCAATTTTGTTGATTTGAGTTTCAAGGACTTTCGCCTCTTCGGTTATACCTTTCAACTGCTCTTGCTTTGTCTGAACAACTGCATCGTCAAGAACGGGGCTCAGTTCGACTTCTCTCTGTTTATCTGCAAAAAGCTTCTTTTGTTGTTCTGCAAGAACATAAATTTTTGTAGAAAGCAGTGAATAAACCTGTGTTCCGGTTATCTGTTCGAGCGTTTGGGCTTTCTCATTCGGTTTCGATTTGAGAAAAGCTGCAAAGTCTCCCTGGGAAAGCATGACCGAACGTTTAAATTGATCGAAGCTTAATCCGATGATTTTTTGAACTTCCTGCTTTTTGCTGGTTACCTTACTTCCTTCTGTAATCGGGATCCAGCAGCCGTCCCCGAACTTTTCCATTGTGGAAACAACCTGGCCGTATTTGCCTGTCTTATCAAAATTCTTCTGCTTCTTTTGACTCCAGGTAGCCCGGTAACGGCCGCTTAACGTTTGGAACTCCAAGCTGCTCCGACAGCTGTCGCTGTCCCGATTCATAACTTCGTTGGCATTCTGAGTAATCGAGCCGATCCGAGGTGTATGTCCGTAAAGAGCCAAACAAATCGCATCCAAAATCGTGGTCTTGCCGCTGCCGGTCGGACCGACAATCGCAAAAATACCTGAGCGGAAATCCGGTGCTTGAAAATCAATCGTCCAGGCGCCTTTCAAGGAATTGATGTTTTCAAATGAGAGTTTGAGTATTTGCATTTTACTTTCCGGAAGCGTTATTGAGCATTCACATCAGCCAACTCAGAAATTTGGAAATACGCATTTCTATACGCATTCCAAAGTTCCTCCTCAGAAACTTCGCCTTCAAACGTCTCATTTTTCAGTTTCTTCTCGAAGACGTTCTCCCAAGTGAGTTCACCGATCTCCATCTCGTCTCCATCATTAGCCAAACAATTGGCTTTCTTGGTTTCGTCGAAAACTCTTAATACTTCAATCTTGGTTCCCGATGTCTGTTCCGAGACTTCACCGGTCAGGTTTATTGCATTGGCTTTTCCGGTATGAATCACTTCCACTAGGATTTTCTCGTCTTGCCCTGCAAGCTCTTTTAGTTTTGTTGAAATTTCCGTTTGGCTTCCTTGAACGCTCACCAATCTATCGAACTTAGGCACCTGAATATCCGCCACCTTAATTTCATCGGGTTCGAAATCAACTAACCGAACGAGTTTCTCAAGATTAGCCTCTTCAAAGGTAAGCGGAATCGGAGCACCGCAGTAATTTCTGGTTTTGTCACCGCCGATGCTGTAAGCGCGGTGGATATGACCAAGGGCCAAGTAATCGATTTCCGACGGAAAGATATTCACAGGCACGGCCCCGGTTGCGCCTATATAAAGCTCGTTAACGTCTTCTCCTTTAGGAGATCCGACCGTAAACAAATGACCGGTAGCAATGAGAGGAACTCTTTTGGCTCCCATCCTATCAATAGCCGCTTTAACAACACTCTTGTAATGATTTTCTACAGCTAATTGAATCTCTTCGGCGCGAGAAAGTGTTGAATCATCCTTCAATCGCAAAATGTCTCTTTCTCTGAGGAAAGGCACTGCACAAACAACGCCTTCCAGATTTCCCGCTTTATCCCTCAGTTCAATAACTTCGTCTTCAGGACTTTCAGCTCCGCCTATGACGTGAACACCAAAGTTCTCCAAGATTTCTTTCGGAGCCTCAAGCAAGGTCGGTGAATCATGGTTTCCGGAGACAATCACAACATGGCGGCATTCACTGCTCGTCAGCTGAGATAAAAAGTCGTAATAGAGTCTGAGACTTTTGTTCGTCGGGACTGCGGTATCAAAAATATCACCGGCAACAATTAACGTATCCACCCGTTCTTGTCGGATCGTACTCAGCAACCACGCTAAGAATTTTTCAAAAACGTCATAACGTTCTTTATCGAATAATCTTTTTCCAAGATGCCAGTCAGAGGTATGAAGAAGTCTCATTGTTGTTTTCCTTTGAGATAAATTGACCGTTCATTGTTATTTTGGATCGTCTTACGACATTTGATGACGTTCTTCTGCCAGTCGTCCTCCTTGTCGGAATACTGCCAGAAACAAAAGACCTGCCAAAGAAGACAGGTCCTGTAGCAGCTGCTGGTATTTTACAAAGCCTGCGCTTTAAGGAACTCAGCTGCTCGCTGCGTTTGAGGATGTGTAAAAAAAGTTTCGCAGTCTGTATATTCCACAATGTGTCCGGCTTCAATCATCAAAATCTTATCTGCTAAAAATTTCGCCTCCTCCAACCGATGCGTAATCATTAAGAAAGTCCGTTTTTTGCCGTCCTTGGCCGCCGGACCTCCTTTTAGCTGCTTTAAAGTTTGGCAGAATTTATTGCTGGTCTCTACATCCAAAGATGCTGTCGGTTCATCTAAAAGCAAAACAGGAGATCCCATCAGCAGTACACGAGCAATTCCTACCCGCTGTTGCTGGCCGCCGGATAAGTCCTGGGCAGGGGTATCCAAGATGTCTTGAGAGATACTTGCTTCTTCCAAGACCGTCTGATAGAGAGCCTCTATTTCATCCGGTTTAAATTCATGACCGTACTTAAGAGAAAGTTTGATGTTTTCTTCCGTTGTTCCATTAAACATCACAGCCTTTTGGAACACATAAGCCAAATTTCGTCTTAACTCATGAACATCGTAATCGTCAACGTCTTTCCCTCGCCAAAGAATCGAACCGCCGGTTTTTCCAGGGTCTAGTCTGTTGATTTGTTTTAAAAGCGTGCTTTTGCCAGCACCGCTCGGGCCAACTATCGCTATGAACGATCCGTTCTCAATATCTAAGGAAATATTGTGGAGTATTTCTTTCCCGTTATAACCTACGCAAAGGTCTTTAATTTGAAGCTCTAGCACAATCCCTGCCTCTCCTCACAATTACAAAATTAGGTGCCTAGTCAAAATTTTTTCACGAAATGTCCGATGGAGAAAATAATCCTCTTACTTTTTGAGAACATTCAGAACCTGTGCTGCCGCGTTAGGATGCGATTATTTTTTAACTTTAAAGAAGGCAAAACCCAACTTTAACTTGGGTTTTGCGCACTACACAGTCAAAGGAAATTAGTCTTTCTTCCAGGGATCAAACTGAGGCGTATTTTTACCATTAGGCGGAAGAATAGGAAGAACAATCTTCGGCTGATCTCCTGTCAATGACTTCATCCACGCGACAATATCAGCTAGCTGTTCAGGCGTGTAAGTCTTACCTAACTGAACCTCACCCATTATGCGAACTGCATCCTCAAGGGTTTTCGCCTCTCCGTCATGGAAGTACGGGTAAGTGAGCTCAATATTTCTCAATTGTGGGACTTTAAAGGTCATGCGATCTTGATCTTTCTTCGTAATCTCAATTCGACCTTGAGCAGTGTTAGTTGTTTGATAAGGTTTAACTACACCAAGTTTCTGATAAGAAGAACCTCCAAGCAAAGGTCCATTGTGGCAAATCGTACAGCCGGATGTTTTAAAAAGTTCAAAACCTTTAATCTGCTGTGGAGTCAAAGCCGCTTTATCTCCCTTCAGATAACGGTCAAAAGGAGAGTTGGGTGTAGTTAATGTTTTCTCGAAGGCAGCCAAAGCGTCCGTTATTTCTTTGATTGTAACCTTGTCGGTTCCGAAGGCTTTTTTAAAATAAGGCTTGTATCCTGGAATGGAGTCAATGACCTGGACAGCTAATTCATGCGTCGAGGCCATCTCTTTAGGATTGGCAATCGGCCCTCCTGCCTGCTCCTCTAAGTTTGCGGCTCTTCCGTCCCAGAACTGAGCGATTTGTTTCTCCGCATTGAGAACCGTGGGCGAATTAATTGGGCCTTGCTGCCAACCGTGTCCGACAGAGGTCTTCAAATTATCAACACCTCCAGTAGATAAATTATGGCAGCTGTTGCAGGAAATAAAACCAGATTTGGACAACCTTGGGTCAAACCAAAGCATTTTTCCTAGCTCAACTTTCGCCTGATCTTGAGGAGCGATCGTTGGCTCTGGCACCGGTTCAAACATAGCAGCTTGAGAAACTGCACTAAGCGAGAGAAGCATTGCAGCAACTGAAATTTGGATTCTCATATCATTCTTTGTGAGATTTAAAAGCAGGAAATTAGTTTCTTCTTTTTTCGAACCTTATTCCTTGTTTGTACGTTTGAGGATTATTTTTTGTCCAGTAGAAGAGCAAGTAACCCATCTTCTTCTGCGATCATATCTCAAATTTGAAATTAATTTTTACTTTCTTCCGGCCCAAAATTCTTAGACTCAGTAGAAATGTGAAAAAAAACCGCCATTCGAGAAGAAGGCGGTTAAAGATGATCCATTTCTAGCTGAAACAAGAGAAGACTCCGTTTTCGCTATGGCAACATTATGAGTTTTTATGTATATTTCGTAAAGTGCAATTATTGAGCCTCGAGTTGCAAAAATGGAAATGAAATCGAGAGCAGTTAAACTTTTTTGTGCCATTGCCGAAAGTGGTTCTCTGCTCGCAGCTTCAAACAAATTAAACCTCTCTTCTTCGGCCGCCAGCCGAATGCTCTCTCAGTTGGAGGATCGTCTTGGCGTCAAGTTATTTGAGAGAGGGAACAAGCAGTTGGTTTTATCGGAGGAAGGTAATAATTTTTACCGGGTGGCCCATGAAGCGATGAAAGCCTGGAAAGTGCTGGAAGATTATTCTGCTCATCAGAAAGCAAAAAGACGACTGCTGCGAACCGCTGTTATGGCAAGACACTGCAGCGACGTCACTCTTCCCGCCATCACTAAAGTCCTCAAACGTCATGAAAAAGTTTTAAAGGTGACGATAGATATCCACGATAGTCGGGATATGTATTACTCAAAATATTCTCATCCCTTCGACATTGGTTTCGGGACGCTTCTATCGGACCATGATGATTTAGAAAAACGAATCATGGCTCGGCTGCCGATGCGCCTCGTCGTTTCCAAACAGAATCCCTTATCTGAGAAGGACAAAGTCGCACCTGCGGATTACAAAGACGAAGATTTCATTCTGCTTTCTCATGACATGCTAGAAAGAAAGCTGACGGACACGTTGACGCCGGATCTTACAGAGGATCAAGTTGTGGGAGAAATTTCCTCGACGCAGGTTGCGCTTCGAATGGTCAAAAGAAACGCCGGCGTTCACATTACGGACCTTTTAGCTGCTATCAGTGTGAGTGATGACTGCAAGGCAATTCCGATTGACGTCCCTTTGACCATACCATTTTCGGTTTTCTGGCCTAAGTCGGAAAAAGAACTGAGCGACGAAGCCAAGGAGTGTATAACCGAAATCGCAGAAAGCATTAAAAAAGTCGGCATTCCGCTGACAAGTTTCGGTAAATCGTTTCTCTCTAAAAGCCCGTCAAATCAAGCAATCAGTTGACCACAATTGCGCTCAATATCGTAAAAATGTATTTCTCCTCCATGTAGAATGGATAGGCTTAATCTAAGTGATGGGAATGAAAAATGAAGAAATTAGCCGTTTTGGGATGCGGAGCGCAGAGCCAGATCTTCTGCCTGAACGCTCCGAAGCATTTAGGCAACGATTATTTCGTTACTTCTGTGTGCGCCAAAAACCACGAACACGCCGTTGAATTAGCCAATCGGGTCGGCGGACGTGCCGCATATACAGTCGATGACATGCTTGAATTGGCACCGGATATCGTTGTTGAATTTGCCGGTATTGAAGCCGTTGAAACGTATGCAGAAGAAATTCTCGAAGCAGGGGCCGATCTGATCATTTCTTCTGTCGGGGCCTTAGATGACGAGAAATTTAGAGATCACTTAGTTCGCGTTGCCCGCCAATACGAAAGAAAGATCTACATCACCAGCGGCGCAATCGGCGGTATGGACCTAATGGAAACTTATGCTGTCGTAGGCAATCCCAAGGTACAGATCGAAAGTATTAAACCGCCCGAAAGCTACATCGGCACACCTTACATGGAAGGCAAGACAGTCTCCGAGACTGAAGAACAGTTGATTTTCGACGGCAACGTTCATGACGCTATCCGCGGCTTCCCGAGAAACGTTAACGTTTCCGTCGCCACCGCATTGGCAACCGAAGCAAAAGATGCAAAAGTCCGCTTGATCAGCAAGCCCGGCATTACAGAAGTCAGCCACAGAATTACATTGTCCAATGACATTATGCACTCCGAGCTTTTCTTTGTTTCTCAGCCTGATCCGGAAAACAAAAAGAACAGCAAATCCGCCGCTTACAGCGTTATAGCTTTATTGAAGAATTTGGCTTCTCCGCTAACATTCTTCTAAGAAGCAATCCGCTTTACGAACCTCGGTCTGAAAACCGAGGTTTTATTTTTGCGGGCTGCGGATAAACAAAAACCTCTTGAACGGTTAGGTCCAAGAGGTTTGTCTTTTATGGAGAGCCCGGAGACTACCTACTTTCGCAAGAAATACAACTCACTATCATCGG
>OGGQ01000185.1_pt1 | contig 87714 bp, 90 predicted proteins | sample 1571191 | NCBI WGS metagenome assembly OGGQ01 (sample SAMEA2582061, study PRJEB24529) | metagenome | biome: Human gut stool | place: China | collected 2011
ACGGTTTCCGGAATTCCGTTTCTGACCTGCAGCTCCGGAATCTGCGGCATTGCTTCATCCCGGTACATTCTGCATTGCCCGTAACCATAGTTGAACAGCTTTACGGCATCGTCAAATCTGGCCTTATAATCCGGAGCCGCCATGATGGCGGCGATCAGATCAATGCCGTCTTTTCTGGCGGTGGCTGAGAGGCAGTATTTGGCAATGCTGGTGGAACCCGTCTTCAGTCCGGTCACCTGGAAATTGGTGGCCATCTTCAGAAGCCTGTTGGTGTTGGACAGTCCGAATTCACTGGTTCCCTGCTTTGTCACATGTGTGATATTTTCTGTCCATATGGTGGAATACCCGGTGATCTCCGGGTATTTCGTAATAAGTTCTCTGGACATCAGTGCAATATCCCGCGCCGTGGTCACATGATCCGGTGAGTCCGTGAGTCCGCAGCAGTCCACGAATCTGGTGTTTGTCATGCCCAGCCCTGCAGCCCGTTCATTCATCATCGCAACAAAGGATGCCTCGTCTCCACCTATGTATTCCGCCATGGCCACAGATGCATCATTTCCTGATGCAATGACAATGCATTTGATCAGCGTCTCCACTGTCTGTATTTCCCCTTCTTCCAGAAACACCTGGGAACCGCCCATGGACTTGGCATAGGCACTGGTTACCACTTCATCGGACAGGGAAATTTTTCCTGAATGGATGGCATCAAAAATCAGAATCAGCGTCATGATTTTTGTCACGCTGGCCGGATTCCTTGGCTCATCCGCATTTTTTTCGTAGATCACCGCTCCGGTGCCGGCTTCCATGAGAAGGGCAGAGGGCGCCTGGATCTCCGGACCGGTCTCTGCAGCAGCCGCTTTTTCCGGGCCCGTTCCCACAGTGAGAAACGCAGAAAGGAGCAGGCAGACGCTCTGTTTCAGCCTCTTTTTTACAGATGTTTTCATGTTCATTCTCCTGGTTTTCTTCTCTTATAAAATATGGCAGAACACCCCGGGGAATTCCCACATTTTCCGGCGGTTTCCGCATAAGCCGGTGACAGCCGCAGAGATATATGGTATAATGACCGCGAAGCGGGTATTATACCTGTGCATACCGGATTCTGCGTTCACCGCAGAAGGCCGGGCACTGTGAATCGTATGTCCTCAGGACATGCGATAATGACCGCGAAGCGGGTATTATACCTGTGCATGCCGGATTCTGCGTTCACCGCAGAAGGCCGGGCACTGTGAATCGTATGTCCTCAGGACATGCGATAATGACCGCGAAGCGGGTATTATACCTGTGCATACCGGCAAAACCGATCTGACATTACAAAAGTTTAGGAGTGATCATATGCAATACGAAGACGATTATGAACGCCGCCGTGCTTACATTTCACGTTCCAATAAATTCAGAAAACGCCAGAGGATGGTCCGGGTCATTGTATTTTTCATGATTCTCGGTGCTGTTGTGCTGGCTGTGGGAATCGGAAGTTTCCTTTTCCTGAAATCAGGAAAAGAAACACAATATCCTTCCGACTCTTCTTCCGGTTCTGACTCCGATTCCGATCCTGTACAGCCTCAGGAAAATTCTTCCGGAGAAGAGACATCAGGAAATGCGGAAGACCGGCTTTCTGCTCTTCTTTCTGATGCGGAGGCTCTGGCCATGACCTACGATTATGACGGTGCCATTGCCCTGCTTCAGGAAAACAGTGAATTTTCCGGCCAGCAGGCGGTAACAGATGCCATCGCTTCTTACGAAGCAGTCAAGGCCACGCTGGTCCAGGCTGATGTCACCACAGTTCCCCATGTGTTTTTCCACTCCCTTATCATGGACAACAGCAAGGCTTTCGACGGGGACGCTGACCAGAACGGCTACAATCAGGTCATGACCACAAAAAGTGAATTTCTGAAAATCCTGGAGCAGATGTATGAGCGCGGTTATGTGCTTGTCCGGCTTCATGATCTGGCTCAGGAAGTGACAGATGAAAGCGGAACCGTAAAATTTACTGCCGGCAGCATCATGCTGCCGCCTGGAAAAAAGCCCTTTGTCATGTCCCAGGATGACGTATGTTACTATGAATATATGGAGGGAGACGGCTTTGCCAGCCGTCTGGTGATCGGCGAGGACGGAAAACCCACCTGTGAAATGGTGATGGATGACGGCACCGTTTCCACAGGCTCCTACGATCTGATTCCGCTCCTTGAAGATTTCATTGCCGAACATCCCGACTTTTCCTATAAAGGTGCCCGTGCCGTCATTGCCTTTACCGGCTACCAGGGCGTCATGGGATACCGTACCGATACGGAATATGAAGGAAAAAATCCCAACATTGAGGAAGACAGGCAGACGGTGCGGGAGCTGGCCCAGTGCCTGCGGGACAACGGATGGGAACTGGCCTCTCACAGCTGGGGACATATCAATATGTCGTCCCGTTCCCTGGAAGATGTGAAAACAGATGCGGATAAATGGGAAAGCCGTGTGGAGTCTCTCATCGGGGATACGGATATTATCCTCTATCCTTTCGGTTCTGATGTGGGAGACTGGCATCCCTACACCATGGATAATGAAAAATTTTCCTATCTCTATCAAAAAGGATTCCGGTATTTCTGCAATGTGGATTCGGCACAGTACTGGGTTCAGCTGGGAGATACCTATCTCCGGCAGGGACGCAGAAATCTGGACGGCTACCGGATGTATTATGACCTTCCGGAAACCAATCCGGCCAAAGACCATCTGAGTGATCTGTTTGATGTGACAACGGTATTTGACAGGGAACGCCCCACTCCGGTGCCTCCCATGTAACTTTTTCTGAGCTTCCCTGCAGGTGCACAATTCTGCCGCAGGCGGCCAAACGGGCTGATGAAAAACATGAAAAAGAACGCGAAGCTGTTTCAGGACGGCTCCGCGTTCTTCTTTTTTCAAATCCTTTTTATTTACTGTTTCTTTTCAGAACTGTACAATTTCCTTGATTTCTTCTGCCGGCACCACGGATTCTGCATACAGCACCGGACCGACGCCATCGTAGTCCTGCCAGAATTCATATTTCATCTGGGCTCTCACTCTGACCCACTGGCCTGTTTCCAGGTTTCTTGCTTCTCTGGCCTTGCACACAAAGCCAAGAAATGTCATATCCGCCTCGCAGCAGGTCATGGCCATTCTTCCCGGAACGAAATAATTCTTCGGGAATTCCGGAGACTTCAGCACCATGGCTGTAAATTCCACTACCTTGCCGCCATACCGGTCTTCCTTGTCCAGGGCGTCGATATACCAGATGCCGAACGCTTCCGGAGAAATCTCAACCACGTCTGCAGTCAGATCATACGGCAGGTCCTCTTCCAGAACCTCCTGTTCAATCTCTCCTTCCGCATCTTCAAAAATCAGCTCTGTCTGAGGATTCAGAGCTTTCAGACCCCGGCGGTATCTGGTCAGATTTTCATCGGAGACTTCATCACACCGGTTCATGATGATCAGTTCCGACTGTTTTACCAGAAGGGCCAGAAGCGGCTTCATATTGGCCAGGTAAAGTTCAAAGGTGGATCCGTCAATGATGGTAATCTGCTGGAACAGCTGCCATTGATCCGGAAGTTTCAGCTGATCCTGGGGCCACATGCCGTTCCATTCAATCAGAACCCGCTCCGGGTTATACAGAGCCTCCAGACGGCCGAAAAAGTCTTCATCCAGTTCTTCCATGCTGTCCACGGTAATCAGCTTCGTTTTTGTTTTCTTCAGAAGCTCAGGATCATATTCTGTATCTCCTTCTTCGCAGAGGATCAGCACAGTGGTACCGTCGCACCGGAAATACTCCTGGGTCAGAGTTCCGGAAATAAACTGTGTTTTGCCGGCTTCCAGAAAACCGTTGATGACAAATACCGGCATCTTGTCTTCGTTATATTCACTCATGACTACTCCTGTTTCTCAAAAGCTGCTTTCAGATCATCCTCTTTCAGACCAGAACCGATCACGCATACCTTTCCTGTATAAACCGGACTTCCGGTACGGATTTCCGTTTCTTCCGGCACAAGATCAAAATAATACCAGGTGCCGTCTTCATCCGGGAGCATTCCCTTGGCCCTCAGAACCTGACCGTATCTGTCAGTGCTGGAAAGTTCCTGAAGAAGTCCTTCCAGTTTCTCTCTGCTGATGGTACGGTTTGTCTCCAGCCCCCAGCTGGTAAATACTTCATCTGCATCATGACCATGATGGTGGTGATGATGGTGGTGGTCATGATCATGACCGCAGCAGCACTCTTCTTCCCCGTCATGGTGGTGATGGTGTTCGTGTTCATGGTCATGGTCGTGGCCGCAGCAGCACTCTTCTTCCTCATCGTGGTGATGATGATGGTGTTCATGGTCATGGTTGTGACCGCAGCAGCACTCTCCTTCCTCATCATGATGGTGATGGCCGTTTCTCACTTCTTCCAGAAGCTGCTCTGCCATGTCATCCGCCGGTTTTTCAATGATTTCCAGAAGCTGCGCGCCTGTCAGCTGGCTGCAGGGAGTCGTCACAATGGCTGCCTTCGGATTTTTTTCACGGATCAGTTCCACGCACTGGGCTACCTTGTCGGCACTGGCCACATCCGTACGGCTCAGCACGATGGTACCTGCACTTTCAATCTGGTTATTGAAGAACTCACCGAAATTTTTCATGTACATCCGGCATTTCTGCGCATCCACAACAGTCACGGACCCGTTGAGTTCCACCGGAAGTTCACCGGCCACATCACAGACGGCCTTCATGACGTCCGAAAGCTTTCCTACGCCCGACGGCTCGATGATGACACGGTCCGGCTGGTATCTGGTCAGTACTTCCGAAAGGGAACGTCCGAAATCTCCCACCAGGGAACAGCAGATGCATCCGGAATTCATTTCCCGGATTTCAATGCCGGCGTCTTTCAGGAAACCGCCGTCAATGCCGATTTCACCGAACTCATTTTCTATGAGAACCACTTTTTCTCCTGCGATTGCTTCTTCCAGCAGTTTCTTTATGAATGTTGTTTTTCCGGCTCCCAGGAAGCCGGAAATGATATCAATTTTTGTCATATGACACCCTTCCTTCCTGTCTGCGAAACGTTTTCTCACAAACCGCTCCGCCATGTTCCGCCCCGGATTTCTGCCGTCCGGGTATTTTGCTGCACTACTGTAACTTTAGCACATTTTTCTCTCTTGTCAACCGCCCGCCGGTTTTTTCACGGTATCAGGCCGGATATCCGGCACCTCTGCAGCAGCACAGGCCTTTCTGTCAGCTGATCTTTCTGACCGCACGGATCAGGGAGAAAATGCCGAATGCCGCCATATTGACCACTACCACGCTGGCACCCGCAGGTATGGAATACCGGTATGACAGCATAAGCCCGATAAAAAAGCATACCACAGAACTGATTCCGGAACAGATCACCACACCGCGGAAACTCTTGAACACGCGCATGGACGTCAGGGACGGAAAAATCACCAGACTGGAAATCAGCATGGCACCCATCATCCGCATGCCCAGCACAATGGTCACAGCTGTAAGCACTGCAATCAGCATGTTATACGCCTGTACATTGACGCCGGTGGCTTTGGCAAAGTTTTCATCAAAGGTCACGGCAAAAACCTTGTTGTAGCAGAACAGATACATTCCCAGAACCACTGCCGAAAGAAGGACGCTGAACAAAACATCCGTCCGGTCCATGGCCAGAATGCTTCCGAACATATAGCTGCTCACATCCGTAGTCATTCCGGTGGTCAGGGATGTGACAATAATTCCCACTGCAAGAGATCCCGCCGAAATCATGGCAATGGCGGCATCACTTTTTATTTTTCCATTGCCCGTTGCACGCAAAAGCAGAATGGCCGCAGCCACCACCACAGGAATGGAGACCGCAAGAGGTGCCCACCCGAACGCCAGCGCCACGGAAAGGGCTCCGAATGACACATGGGAAAGTCCGTCTCCGATCATGGAGTACCGCTTCAGAACCAGGCTGACTCCCAGAAGCGACGCGCAGAGAGAAATCATGATTCCGCCGGCCATGGCCCTGACCAGAAACGGATAAGAAAACATTTCGGCAATCAGATCCATCATCTGTCTCCACCTCCCAGAAACTTTTTTCCGCACTGTGATTTTCTGTATTCATCCACTGTTCCGTAAAAAAGGACCGTCTGATCCAGATGCAGAATTTTTTTTGCCTGTTCCACAATATTCTGAACATCATGGGACACCATCAGCACTGCCACGTTATTTTCTCTGTTAAGCCGGCGGATCACCTGATAGAATTCCTGGGTGGTGGCCGGATCCAGGCCCGTAATGGGTTCATCCAGAATCAGAAGCCTGTCGGTGGCACACAGAGCCCTGGCAATCAGCGTCCTCTGCTTCTGTCCGCCGGAAAGATCCCGGTAGCAGCTTCCTGCCAGACCGGAAATTCCCAGTTTTTCCATGTTCCGGACAGCCGTCTTTTTTTCCGAAGAAGAGTAAAACGGCCGGTTTTTCCTTTTTCCCAGGCATCCGGACAGCACAACTTCATACACCGTGGCGGGAAAATCCTTCTGGGCCGGGGTCTGCTGGGGAAGATAGCCGATGCCCGACTGTTTCAGGTCCCCGGAAAAAGTTATGGTGCCGCCCGTAGGCTTCAGAAGACCAAGAAGACCTTTCATCAGCGTACTTTTTCCGGAACCGTTTTCTCCCACGATGCACAGATAATCCCCGGGCCAGATTTCCATGGATACATCTCTTACCACATCGTCGTTTTCATATCCGAAATCCACATATTCACATTTGAGTAATGGTTGATTCACTGACTGATTCATCTGCATAATCCCTCCCGCAGGGCGTTGATATTGTTTTCCATCAGCTGCAGGTATGTCACTCCGCCGTCAAATTCCCGTCTGGTCACATTATGACAGGAATGAAACAGCATCGGCTCTGCTCCGGTCTCTTCTCCTATGATCTCCGCCACCCTCGGACTGGAAAGCTCCAGATAATAGATCACGGGGATCTGTTCCTCACGGACCTTGTCGATCAGATAGGCAATGGTTCTGGCACTGGGTTCCGTGTCAGATGAACAGCCGGAAAAAGCCGCCCGGTAGCGGAGTCCGTATTCATCGGTAAAATACCGCAGGGGAAATTTATCCCCGAAAATCATGATATCCCGTTTTCCCTGGGAAACCACCTGCCGGAATTCCCTGTCCAGTTCTTCCAGCTGCTCTGTATATGCGGCCGCATTTGTTTCATAGGATTCACGGTGTTCCGGATCCATTTCCTGAAGAGTCCGGGAAATAATCTCCGTGATCTTCATGGCATTTACCGGGGAAGTCCAGATATGTTCGTCATATTCAATCTCATATCTGCTTTCATCCTCTTCCGCTTCTTCATGCAGATCCGCTTCTTCCCCGTGTTCATGTTCATGCTCGTCTCCGGACACTTCCATGCCTTCCACAATCTCCTCTTCCACCACATCCACATAATCCATCATGGAAATGGTTTCCGGAGCGTCCTCTCCCAGGGAATCCAGCACCCTGGAAACCCACTGTTCCATATGTCCTCCGTTGCAGATCAGAAGATCCGCTTCCTGAATCATGCGGATATCTGCCGGAGTCGGTTCAAAGGAATGGCTGTCCATGCCGGCCGGCACCACCATGGAAAGTTCAATATTTCCGCCGCCGATCTGACGTGCAAAGTCATAATAGGGAAACAGGGTCGCCACTACCCTGAAAGAGTTTCCGGTTTCCGTAAAAGTGCTGTCAGACGTATTACCCCGTCCGCAGCCGGCAGAACAGAATACTGTCCCGCACAGCAGAAAGAAGAAAAGCCGCCGGAGCCCGGCGGAAAAAAAACTGTTCATCAAATCTGTCCCTTCTGTTTTTCTGTTTCCTGCTCAGCACACATGTTTTCCAGTATCCTGACCATTTCTTGCGGATGCCGGATCAGGTATTCCGGGTGAAATTCCCGGAGTTCCTTCTCGGACCGGAATCCCCAGAGCACTCCTACCGTGGTCATTCCGGCGTTCTTTCCCGTCTGCATATCCGTATTGGTATCTCCGAAATAAAGGCATTCTTCCGGAAGGGCTCCGAGAATTTCCGCAGCTTTTCTGGCTCCTGCCGGATCCGGCTTTTTGGGAATTCCTTCTTTTTCACCGATGATAACATCAAAATATCCCTTTCCGAAAACCGCTTCCACCGTATCCACAGCCTGAGCATGAGGTTTATTGGACACAACGCCGATACCAAGGCCGTTTTTTTTCGCCCAGGAAAGAAACTCCGGGATACCGTCATAGGCATGAAGGCGGTACAGGCAGTTCCTGGAAAAAATATCCATATATACCGGAAGGATCGCATCGTAATGCGTCAGTTCTGCATCACCGGCAGCCAGCAGAGATCGCCGCATCTGCATCCGGTATCCGTCTCCCACAATATTCTTCATCTGCCCTTCGTCAAGGGGGCCCAGCCCGAATGTCTTCAGTGCCTCATTGGTACAGTATGTCAGCGCATGAATGGAATTGACAAGTGTTCCGTCCAGATCAAAAATACAGCATTTATATTTCATATGAATTCTCCTGTCCCATGTCCGGTCTCATGGATCTTCCGGACACCGTCTTATTTTATCATATGGATTTTTGATTGGCAAGAAAAGGATCCGACGAAATCGTTATTTTTTTATCAATAAATATGGTTTTTCTTGCGTTTCTCCGGTCACTGTGGCAAAATACAGTGAAAAAAATGATCGTTATTTTTTTAACGGTGCATGTGTAAAGGAGATCCCATTATGAAACCGGAGAAAAAGAAGAAAGAAACCTGGAAAGAATTTCTGGAGCGGAAACAGATCCGCTTCAGCGCCCGGACCTATCTCATTGATGCGCTGGGAGCCATGGCCTTCGGCCTGTTTGCTTCTCTCCTGATCGGAACGATTTTTGCCACCCTGGGAGAAAAAAGTCATATTGCGGTATTTGTAACCATTGCGGATTATGCCAAAAGTGCCACAGGCGCCGCTCTGGGCGTGTCCATTGCCTATGCCCTGCATGCCCCTCAGCTGGTACTGTTTTCTGCAGCTGCCGTAGGCATCGCCGGCAATGAGCTGGGCGGTCCTGTAGGGGCTTTTGTTGCCGCCATTGTGGCAGTGGAACTGGGAAAACTGGTGTCACGGGAAACCCGCATTGATATTCTTGTTACCCCAGGGGTCACCATCATTTCCGGTGTTTTCATGGCACAGTTTGCCGGTCCCGGCGTGTCCGGTTTTATGACCTTTTTCGGAAACCTGGTCAAAAGTGCCACAGAGATGCAGCCTTTCTTCATGGGCATGCTTGTGTCGGCCCTGATCGGCATCGCCCTGACTCTGCCCATCAGCAGTGCTGCCATCTGTATCATGCTGGGACTGGACGGAATTGCCGGAGGTGCAGCCACCGCGGGCTGCTGTGCCCAGATGATCGGCTTTGCCGTTCTCAGTTTCCGCGAAAACGGCTGGGGCGGATTTTTTGCCCAGGGTCTGGGGACCTCCATGCTCCAGATGCCCAATATTGTAAAGAATCCCAGAATATGGATCGCTCCCACTCTGGCTTCCATGGTTACAGGCCCTGTCTCCACCATGATCTTCCGTCTTGAAAATATTTCCACCGGTTCCGGCATGGGCACCTGCGGTCTGGTGGGGCCCATCGGCATCTATACTGCCATGCCGGAAGGCGGCGCTTCCATGTGGACAGGCATTCTCCTTGTCTGCTTCCTTCTTCCTGCGGTTCTGACACTGCTGTTCGGAGAAATTCTCCGGAAATGGGGGTGGATCCGGGAGGGAGATCTGAAACTGGATCTGTAATCTCCTGTGCAGAAGTCCGATGCGTCCGTTCCTCCGCATCTTCGAAAATACGTTCTGTTCTTTCGTATAAACCCCCTGAAGCCGCCGGAATGTCCAATGGCCTCAGGGGGGGTTGCCTATTCATACCGCAGGGCGTCAATGGGATCTGCCTTGGCCGCCTTGGAGGCCGGATAGATCCCGAAAAAAATTCCCACCACCGCAGAAAAAGAAACTGCCAGAAGAATCACCGATGGTCTGATCACCACGGGAATTCCCAGCGCCGTGCCTCCGATTCCCACCAGGGACACCGCCAGCGCTACTCCGATGAATCCGCCGCATGCAGAAAGGATGGCGGACTCTGTAAGAAACTGGATCATCACGTCCCGCGTTCTCGCTCCCAGTGCCTTCCGGATTCCGATTTCCCGGGTCCGTTCCGTCACAGATACCAGCATAATGTTCATGATTCCGATTCCTCCCACCAGAAGGGAAATGGCCGCAATGCCGCCCACAGCCCCCGACAGGGCCCCCATGACCTGGTCCACGCTTCCCATTTCCTGGACAGCCGTCAGGGTGTAAAAATCTTCCGGATTCCGGTTCTTGATCTTGGCAATGTAGATCACAAGCCGGTTCATAAAATCGTTCATGTCAATTCCGTCCGCCGCAAAGAGCCTGCACTGGTAAAAAGTATCGTTGGGCCATGTGAGAATGGTATACGGCAGAAATGCCGATCCCGTGCCGGAATCTTCCCCCATCAGCAGCGCCTGGAAAACATTCATTTCCTTATGGTAGACACCCACCACCGTATACTCATCGGTGGTTCCGTAGATGGTTGTTCTGAAAGTCTTCCCCACCGCGTTTTCCGTCCCGAACAGACTGACTGCGCTGGTATCTTTCATCACCACATTCTTTTTCCGTCCCAGAATATCTCCTTCATTCAGATATCTTCCGTAAATGATATCCACCGGCTGTACATTCTGATACGTACTGTCAATCCCCTGGAAATCAAACTTCATTTTGGTCCGTCCCGCCTGCACATCTGAAGACACGGACGCACTGCTGTCAATATAGGCGATTTCATCCCCGAAGACCTCCCCGATCTGATCCAGTTCATCCAGGGTAAAATAATCTGTGGTTCTCACATCATCAATCCAGTACCCGATGCTCACATAGGCCTGGGTGATCCCCACATCCTTATAGATATCCGAAAAAAGCCCACGCATGGTATCTCCGATGGAAACAATGGAAATCACAGATCCGATTCCGATGATAATGCCAAGCATCGTCAGGAAGGAGCGCATCTTATTGGCCCGTATGGCATGAAACGCCATGAACATGTTTTCAATCAGCATCCTTCTTCCTCCTTTTCTCTGCGGCTGCGGTACAGTCCCCGTGTATGGATGACCCCGCTGCTTTGGGTGGGTTCCGGATTGGGTGCGTCTTCAATGATCTGTCCGTCGGAAAAACGGATAATCCGGTGGGTGAAGGCGGCAATATTCTCTTCATGAGTCACCACCACAACTGTGGCTCCGGCTTTATGAAGTTCGGAAAAAATCTCCATGATTTCAACGGAGGCCGCCGTATCCAGATTTCCGGTGGGTTCATCGGCCAGGATCAGGGGCGGCTCGTTGGCCAGCGCTCTGGCAATGGCAACCCGCTGTCGCTGACCGCCGGAAAGCTCATTGGGCATGTGAAAGGCTCTGGCCTTCAGCCCCACACAGTCCAGCAGTTCCATTGCCCGTTCCTGCCGTTTTCTCGGCGGGATTCTCGCATATGTCATCGGCAGTTCCACGTTTTTGACAGCCGTTGTCCGGGAAATCAGATTAAAAGACTGAAAAACAAATCCGATTTTCAGATTCCTCACATATGACAGTTCGTCCGGAGACAGCGCTGCCGTGTCAATGCCGTCCAGATAATATTTTCCCAGGGTCGGACGGTCCAGGCAGCCCAGAATATTCATCAGTGTGGACTTTCCGGAACCGGAATGGCCCATGATCGCCACAAATTCTCCCCGCCGGATTGTCAGATTGATTTTTTTCAGTCCCAGAACCTTGATGCTTCCCGTATCATAGATCTTCACCAGATTTTCCAGACGGATCAGGTCTTCATGAAGATTTTCCGTGATATAGGAAGGCAGTTTTCTTCTTCCAAACATCGTCCGCCCTCCTTACACCGGGGAGACCAGAACGGCCGTCCCCTCCGTATAGGCCGGGCCCGGTGCTGACAGGATACTGCTGGTTTCATCCAGCACCTCTCCGTTCAGCGGAAGGATCTCGCTGTCCACATCTCCTTCCACTCCTGTTTCCACCGGTACCCAGTGAATCTTTCCGTCCTTTACCGCCTGAACATATGTATTCCCGTCCTGGCTGAACAACGCGGAAACCGGAACACTCAGGGCATCCGGAGAGGACTCCAGTATAATCTGTGCTTTGGCTGTGATGCCGGCAATCAGCTTTGTGTTTTTATCCTGAATCCGTATGGTAATGGGAATGACCCGTTCCGTGGAACCTCCTCCTTTTTCCTCTCCGGTGGGAGAAATGGAGACGACTTCCCCTTTTACCGTTTCTCCGTCCAGAATGTCTGCGCTGATCTCCGCCTCCTGTCCCACCTGCACTTTTCCGATGGAGTATTCGCTGACTTTGATTTCCATTTCCAGCACATCCAGGTTCTCGATGACAAACAACGGCTCTTCATTTTCCATTTTATCCGCAAACCGTCCGATTTTTGTATTGACTCTCACCACAGTGCCGGCAATGGGGCTTTTGATCTGTGCATCTTCCACTTCCTCCAGCTTCTTTTCATAGTCAAAACGTGCCTTTTCAATCTGAAGCCGGTAGGAATCATCCGCAGCAGGCTGTCCGTTTTTCAATGTATAGGATTCCATCTGCCGTCTGGCATCATTCATGGAATTGGCTGCGGTTTCCAGATCCACCTGAGATACGCTGCCTCCGTCAAAGAGGACTCTGGTCCGGTCATAATTTGCCTTTGCCGTCTGATAGTCCTGAACAGCCTTCTCGTATCCCTGAACGGCTTCCCGGGTCTTTTCCTCATACGTGGAGACTGCAAGATCATAGTCATTTTCCGCAATCTCTGCCTCTTTTTTCAGATCGGAATCATCCAGAACGGCAATAACCTGATCCTTCTCCACCCGGTCCCCCTCCTTCACCCGGATTTCCAGTACTTCCGCATGGATGCTGGAAACCACATCCACGCTGTCAGTTCCCGATACAGGACCGCTGATGGAAAGCCGGTTCTCCACGTCTTTCCGGACAGGGTTTATGGCCTGAACCACAGGAAGCGCCTGTTTTCCTGCGCCTGCAAGCTTCAGAACGGCTGCTCCCAGCAGAACCAGAATCACGGCTGCCGCTGCCGTCTTCTTTTTCCTGCTCCAGGGTCTCCTCTTTTTCCGAGGGGTGTCTTTGTCATTCAGCAGACGCTCCAGCTCTTTATCAATATCTTCCGGGCGTATCTTTTCTTCGCTCATACCAACTGTCTCCTTTTTCCGTATTATCTCCTTTTCTTTTACCGTCATTTTCTATAACGAATCAGGAACACAGATTACTACAGAAAACCATCCCGAATCTTTCCGCAAAAAAGCCGGGGCAGCCGCCCCGGCTTTTATTTCTTCTGATTCTGAGAAAGAGTATAGACATCCGGCCTGCGGTTTTCCAGAGAAGGCATCTGACTCCGGATCTTTCTGACAAGGTCCAGATCAATCTCCCCATAGAAAATTCCCGGCTCCGTTCCCGCCTGGACGGTCACGTTCCCCCAGGGATCCACCAGCATGCTGTGGCCGTATGCGGTATAAGCAGGCTTCTTTCCTGTCTGCCCGGCCGCGATGACATAGCAGCCGTTTTCTATGGCCCTGGCTCTGAGAAGCGTCTCCCAGTGGGCTGCTCCTGTTTCCGCCGTAAAACTGGCCGGGACAAAAAACAGCTGTGCCCCGTTCAGCGCCAGAAGGCGGTACAGCTCCGGAAACCTGACGTCATAGCACACTGACATTCCGAATGTTCCCAGCTGTGTGGGAACTGTGACAATCTGATCTCCAGGACAGACCCGGTCCGATTCCCTGAATTCCGTTCCGTCCGCAAGAGTTATATCAAAAGTATGGAGTTTTCTGTATTGCGCCAGAACATTCCCGTCCGGCCCTATGAAGACGCTGGTGTTATAGGAACGTCTTTCCCCCGGAATTTCTTCGGTAATGCTGCCTCCATGGACAAAAACGCCGCATTCTTCCGCTTTCTTTCTCAGCAGATCCGTGGTAAGCCCCGGAACCGGCTCTCTGCCTCCGCCGGCTCCCACATTGCGCCCGATCAGGTTCATGACTTCCGGAAAACATACCAGGGAAGCGCCGGCTTCTGCCGCTTCCCCGATGCAGCCGAGGGCATATTCCAGATTCTTTTCCTTGTTGTTTCCGGTATCCATCTGAACCAGAGCAATTTTATACCGTTCCGTCATGCTTCCTCTTTTCCGAAGCCGTTGAACCATGCCCGCTCTTCAAATGTCATTTTTCTGGCATCCGGACCTTCCGCTGCCGGAACCCCGATGGGAAGATAGACAGCAGCTTCATATTCTTCAGGAACGCCCAGAAGTTTTTTCATGCGTTCTCCCTTTTCTCCGCGGATCTGACCCTCAATCCATGTGGTGGCATATCCCTTATCCGCAATGGCAAGAAGCATGTTCTCCGCAGCCGCAGAATAATCCTGAATATGATAAGAAGGGCCGCTGGGTGAGGCTGTATATCTGGTCAGAAGAAGGATTGCTGCCGGTGCCGTTTCCGCCCAGGCATTTCCATAGATTTTTCCCAGCTGGGCCGCCAGTTCCGGATCATCCACACCGATAAATCTGGTGGTCTGCATATTGCATCCGGACGGGGCCAGGAAACCAGCCTCCATAATCTCTTTCAGATCCTTTCTGGGAACCGGATCCGGTCTGAACGTACCACGGTAACTTTTTCTTTTTCTTATGGCTTCCAGTGTCTGCATGTTCTGTTCCTCCTCTGTTCTGACATTTTCTGGTCTCATTGTATACAGAAATCCAGGAAAAATCAATAGACAAAGTTTCTCGCTGAAACATGCTCACACCCGGCTCATCCGGACATATTCTAAACTGAAACCAGAAATATTCCGAGGTGTCACATGGTTCCCAAGCTGGATGTCAGAGGGCTGGGCTATTCCTACCATACTCTGGACGGAGAAACCCAGGCTCTTTCCGATATATCCTTTACCGTGGATCCCGGTGAATTCATCGCCGTTGTCGGTCCTTCCGGCTGCGGAAAATCCACACTTCTTTCTCTGATCAGCGGACTTCTTACTCCGGACGAAGGCACGGTCCTCATGGATGGGGTTCCTGTTGCAGACGGTCTTTCCGGTATCGGCTACATGCTTCAGAAAGATCATCTGTTTGAATGGCGTACAATTTTCTCCAATGTATGTCTTGGTCTGGAGATCAGGCACCTGCTGGATGACCGGCATAAAAAAAAGGCAGAGGAACTTCTGAAAGCATACGGCCTCGAACAGTTCCGGAATTCCAGACCTTCCGAGCTTTCCGGCGGCATGCGCCAGCGGGCGGCACTGATCCGTACACTGGCTCTGGAACCGGACCTTCTGCTGCTGGATGAGCCCTTTTCCGCTCTGGATTACCAGACCCGCCTTTCGGTCTGTGATGATATCAGCACCATCATAAAAAGCCGGCATAAAACCGCAGTTCTCATCACGCATGACCTGTCCGAAGCGGTCAGTGTGGCGGACCGGATCGTCATTTTGTCCAGGCGGCCGGGAAGAATCAGGGAAATCCTTCCGGTTCCGTTTTCTTCCCCGGATCTCAGTCCTCTTGAACGGAGAAATTCTCCTGAATTTTCTTCTTATTTCAATAAGGTCTGGAAAATCCTGCAGAACTGATGCAGACAGGATCCCGGACAGTTTTGGAGGTGTCCCATGAAAACTCATGAAACTCTGGCCCAGCAGGAATTTGTTGCGGCCCAGAAACGGAGAAGGACCTTCGTGGCCGTAAGCCGTGTTCTTCTTCTTTTGATATTTCTGTCGGCCTGGGAGTTCTGTGCCAGAGCCGGCCTGATCAATGACTTTATATTCAGTTCTCCTTCCCGCTCTGCCCTCTGCTTTTATTCCATGGTGCGGGACGGAAGTATTTTTCTGCATCTGGGCATTACCCTGTGGGAAACCCTTGCAAGTTTTTTTCTTGTGACGGTCCTGGGAATTCTCGGAGCTGTGGCACTCTGGTCCAGCAGAAGCCTGTGGGAAATCCTGGATCCATATCTGGTGATGCTCAACAGCCTTCCCAAGTCTGCACTTGCCCCTATTCTTATTGTCTGGCTGGGAAGCAATCTGCGCACCATCATCATCGCCGCTGTTTCGGTGGCGGTCTTCGGCTCGATTCTTACCCTTCACAATGGTTTCCGGAACATGGATCCGGATCAGATCAAACTCATCCGTTCTCTGGGCGGCACCAGAAAAGATGTGCTCACCAAAGTCCTTCTTCCAGGTTCCGTTCCGCTTCTGATCAGCAATATGAAAGTCAACATCGGGCTCTGCCTTGTGGGTGTGATCATAGGAGAATTCCTGGCGGCAGACTGCGGACTGGGATATCTGATTATCTACGGAAGTCAGGTATTCAAGCTGGATATGGTAATGATGAGCATTGTGATTCTCTGCATTCTTTCTGCCGTCCTGTATCAGGGAATCAGCTGCCTGGAAAAAAAAATCCGATAACAGAAAAATCTGCCGCACCGGAGATTTCTCTCTGCGGCAGATTTCCTTTCTGTCAGAACAGCCGCTTCCCGCGGCAGAATACCATAAGCGGTTTCCGGAACATGGCTTCCAGGGACTCTCTGGGATCCTGATCCACCACAATGAGATCCGCATATTTTCCCGCACATACAGAACCTGTCAGGGAGTCGATGCCGATGGCCTCCGCACTGTATATGGTGGCCTGCTTCAGAAGCTCCGTATTGGAACATCCAAAATATTTTTTCCGCATCCGGAATTCCAGTCCCGGATTCTTTTCCCATGAGTCCAGGGGAATGTCTGTTCCCCATCCGTATTTCAGTCCCGCCTCGCAGCCTGCTCTCAGATTTTCAAACGACTGAAGCTTCATGTTCAGTTTGTGGCTTGCCGCCCGGATAAACCCAGATGACGAATCATTGTTGTCATAGAAAATAATGGTGGAAAGTGTCGGAACCACAAAAGACGAGCCGGATTCCTTCAGTTCTCTGATACAGATATCATCCATAAAAGAGCCGTGTTCCAGGGTCCTGACTCCCGTTTCGACAGCCATCCGGATTGCATCCCGGCTGTGGACGTGTGCCGCCACATAGCCGTCTTTTCGCTGTGACACAGCCACGGCAGCCTTCAGTTCCTCCGGTGTGACAATGGGCTGGGACGGCACTCCTCCGTCGTTGAGAAAAGATCCGGATGCCATGATTTTTATGAAAGAGGCACCCTTTTTATATTCTTCCCGGCAGGCCTTTGTGATTTCCTCGGAACCGTCCGCTTCATGATACATGCCGGTAAAGCTCTGATTTCCGGTTTCCGTGGGAGTGACGATCAGTCCGCAGCTGAATACCCTCGGACCGTCGATCCATCCGTTTCTGATGGCCCTGCTGAGGGCATTGGCAGATCTGAAATCAGAGCCCACATCCCGGACTGTGGTATATCCCTGTGCGGCAAACGCCATTGCATGGCGGTAATAGCGGAATGCGGCTTCTGCCGGATCCAGAGTCAGGAGTTCATAATTGGAGGTATCACTCCACTGGGCAAAGTGCGTATGCAGATCAATCAGCCCGGGAAGTAAAAATTTTCCGGAAAGATCTTTTACTTCCTCGCCCTCTTCCGGTTCCAGTTTTTTTCCGATTTCCTGAATGAATTCCCCGGAAATTCTGAGATCCCCGGACTCTTTCCCATATCCTTCTGTCAGTTCTCCTGCAAATCTGCAGTGCTTAAACAGCATAATACTCCCTCCCTGTCATGGATTTTCCGTACATTCTGCCGGAACCGGACCGGATCCGCTTCCTGTTTCTGCCGGAAAAAATTTTTCATATTCCCCTCGGTAGTTGGCCCACCAGATACTGGCAGCCCCATCCTTTTCCACCACATAAAACGTGGAAAACAGCATTTCCGATTCATTCAGGGAAGCAGCAATCCGGATCAGCCGGTCTTCTGCCGGAAAAATCACATCTCCCTCCCTGTGGTCCAGTTCTCTCAGATACTGTATTTCTTCTTCTGAAAGCACGGATCTGACCTTCTCCGCTGCCTTTTCCTCCAGAACATAATAATAAAAATCCAGGTATACCTTTCCGCCGGCTTTCTTCTGTTCCAGGAAAAAATCTGCAGCCGTTTTCCCGTCCATAAGCACAGTCCTGTGGGAATAGGAAGACAGAGCCTCCCCCAGTGTCCCGGCATATATGGCCCCTGCTTCCTTCAGTTCCTTTACAGTCATGATCCCTTCTCCTTTCAGGCGGACACCATATCTTGTTCAGCCAGGACTTACGCCGGTCTCATTCCTTTCCCGGGAACCGCGGAACCGGACCATCCCTTCCGCAGTTCTGTCAGCAGATTCCAGAGCGGTACCAGATACAGATAGCAGGCCGCCGCCAGACCGGCCATGGGCGCGCCGATGGTGGCAAGAGGAACCGCCCCTGCAATGGACCAGGGAACCAGAGGCGCCATGACAATCACGGAATTTTCCAGATGAATGGCCATCCGCTGCCTGTCCGGCTCCAGCTCACGGCAGAGCTGATGGGTCAGCATGGCCGCCAGAGTCTGATTGCAGGAAATCATGGAAGTAACCGCCGACACCGCCAGAATTCCTCCGAATGGAGTCAGTGTTTTTCCCAGCGACGCAATATATCGTTTCAGGCTTGTCAGAAGTCCTGTTCCTTCAAATATGCCCGCATAGGAGGAAGAAAGACTCACAATCAGTGCCACCCGCACCATGGATGTGATCCCCCCTCCGTTCAGCATCCCTGCCAGTTCCGGATCTTCTGCGGAATACCCGAACACCATCATCTCTGCCAGCTCTGCCGGCGACGTCTTCTGAAAAATGATTCCCATCAGAAAGGAAAGAATGATGCTGACCGCCATGGTAATCTTTACATTGACCCGGAACAGGGAAAGAATCAGAATGGATGCAGCCGGAAGCACCAGAATCCAGTGAAGAAAGAAACTTCCGGAAAAAATCGCCTCCACATCCATGATCTCTCCTGTTCCGCCGAAAAAGAAGCCGGCTCCTCCGTAAATAAGACAGGAAATCAGAAAAGGAACCAGAGCCGTGGCTGTCATACGCCGGATATTCTCATAGATATCCGTGGAGGTCAGTTCACTCACAAGCAGCGCGCTGGTGGAAACCGGTGAGCACCGGTCTCCGAAAAAAATGCCGGAAATCACCGCTCCCCCGCAGAAAACCGGATTGATTCCCATGGCCGATGCCATGGACATGCAGATGACCCCCATGGTGGCCGCAGTGCCGAATGCCGTTCCTGTCAGTACGGAAACCATACAGTTTAAAAGAAACGTGATGAGAATGAAAACTGACGGGCGTACAAATCCCGCTGCCATGCAGATGATCACCGGAATGGTCCCCGAAGCTCTCCAGAGCGCCGTGATCATTCCGATCAGAAGAAAAATGATCAGGATATTCCGGACACTGCGCACTCCGGAAAAAGACATCCGCAGAATTTCACCGGGCGCGTGTTTTTTCATGAGTCCGTAGGCAAAAAACAGCACATAGCCGGCCGCCATGGCAAAAACAATGGATGCCCCTGTCCCGATGCAGGCAATAAGAATCAGCGTAAATGCCGCCATCGTCGCGATTTCCAGCATATGTCAGTCTCCCCTCTGCTCTCCGAATATTTTTCTGATCCGGTCCATCCGTTCCATAACCGGAACATGGAAGGGACAGCGCATTTCACATCCGCCGCACCGGATGCAGTCGCCGGCGTGGGCACTCAGAGCCTGATAATGGGCCTGTACCGCCGCAGGCACCGTATCCTGCATGACCGCCAGATCATACAGCTTGCTGACCATGGCCACGTCAATGCCGGCCGGACACGGTGCACAGTGACCGCAGTAGGTACACTGGCCGGAATATGCATGGCGGGGTGCACGGGCCAGCACGCTGGCATAGTCTTTCTCCTGTTCTGTGGCATTCTCATAGGAAACAGCCTCCAGCACATGCTCCGGAGTATCGAATCCCGCCATGACACTGGCCACAGCCGGTCTTGTAAGGGCATAGTGAAGGCACTGGACCGGTGTCAGCGCCACACCGAAAGGAGATGTTTTTTCGGAAAACAGCCTTCCTCCTGCATACCCTTTCATCACATGGATTCCCACACCGCGCTGCTCACAGATTCTGTACAGTTCCGCCCGTTCCGGCGCAATTCCGGAAAAATCGCCTGCATAGGAAGCCTCATCAAAATACCGGTTCATATCTTCGTCTGCCGGAAGCAGGTCAAAGGCCGGGTTGATGCTGAACAGAAGCAGCTCAATCTCACCGCACAGGGCTGCCTGTTTTGCCACAGCCGGATTATGTGTGCTGAGACCGATATGACGGATCACTCCCTGCTTTTTCAGCGATCTGACATATTCCATGAATTCCCCCGCCAGAATCCGGTCGAATTCCGCAGGCTCATCCACGAAATGGATCATGCCCAGGTCGATGTAATCGGTTTCCAGTCGTGTCAGGAGATCTTCAAAAGCCTCCCGCACCTTACCCATTTCCCTGGTTCTCACATACTGTCCGTTCTGCCATGTGGAGCCGATGTGCCCCTCTATGATCCACCGGTCACGTTTTCCGCGGATGGCAGCCCCGATGTTGGATCGGACATTGGGCTCCGACATCCAGCAGTCCAGCACATTGATTCCGTTTTCCTCACAGCAGTCAATGACTGCCCTGACTTCCCGGCTGCTGTGACGCTCCAGCCATTCTCCTCCCAGTCCGATCTCACTGACCAGAAGCCCCGTATTTCCCAGTGCTCTGTATTTCATATGATTTTCTTCCGCCCTTTCTCTTTCTGTCTGGAATATGCCTCCGGATCAGTCCAGAAACAGTTCATTCTCTTTCCTTCCGCTGCATGCCTTTTTCATTTTCTGCTCCGCTGCAAACAGAAGAACCTTGTTCACATCTCTGGCGTGAGCAGGACAGACGGACACGCACCGCATACAGGAAATACAGAGGTTTTCATCCGCCTCATAGGGTCTTTCCATGCGGATTGCCCTGACCGGACAGACGGATGCGCAGCGTCCGCAGGCCACACAGTGTTTTCCCGGCTGAGGCTTGAAAGGAACCCCGTTGTATTCCCGGTATGGCCTGTTTCCCGGTACGGAAACCGGATTCATTCCGGACCTGTCCTTTGTTTCAAGCTGTTCCCTTATTTTCTCTGCAAAAGCCGTCAGTTCTTCCTCATCGGCACGATCCGGTCTTCCTTCCGCAAACCTGTGTATGATGGAATGTTCCGCCACAGCTGCCACAGCTGCCGCGCAGAAGAATCCGGCTTCCCGGGCTGCATCCTCCAGTTCCAGCAGCGTATCCTCATAGGCGCGGTTTCCATACACGCAGACCAGCACGGCTGCCGCTCCGTTTCCCTTCATCCTGCGGATCCGTTCTGCTGCCGGAGCCGGGACTCTTCCCCCGAAAGAAGGAACCGCCAGAATACATACATCCTCCGGTTCCATCCGGCATGTCAGATATTCGCCTTCAGGATCAGAAAGATCCAGTTTCCTGCTCTCGCACCCCCATGACTCCGCAAGAATCTCTGCCACCTTCCGGGTACCTCCCGTGGGGCTGAAATATGCCTGATATAACATTTTTCTCCCTCCTGATAAGACCTGTTGGGTCTTCCTGTATTTCCGGCTTCCACAGGGAAGCCGCATCCCGGGTGGACCGGCCCTGCCGCTCCCGTCCCTGTCTGATACTACCTATTATATCAGATGCTCCCGATTATTCAATGACCGCCGGAGCGGATCACGGATTTCCTTCCATTCAGAATACATGGAAAGTCCCCATATTCCCCTTTCCTCCTATTGCACTTCCGATCTTTCATATGGTATAAATAAGTATGGCATACATACAGGCGTTTCAGCTGCATGCGGCGCCGGATAACACACACAGGGAGGACTGAACTATGCGCACAATCATAGAAAACGGCTGGATTCTTACCATGGATGCGGAGAATACCAGCTACAGAAACGGATACGTGGTTTTTGAGGATGACCGGATTACCGGCACCGGCGCCGGTTCCTGCCCGGAAACGGACGGAATCAGAATCAATGCCGGAGGAAAACTGGTCATTCCCGGCATGGTCAATACCCACTGCCATGTCTCCATGATCCCGTTCCGCTCCATGGGCGACGACTGCCCGGACCGTCTCCGGCGATTCCTGTTCCCTCTGGAAGAAAAGGCCATGACTCCCGATCTGGTTTACTGGGGCGCGCTTTACGGCATTGCGGAAATGCTTCTTTCAGGTATCACCACATTCCTGGATATGTATTATTTTGAAGACAAGGTCGCTGAAGCCTGCCGTCTGGCCGGAATGCGCGGATTTCTCGGAGAAACCGTTATTAATATGAAGACATGTGACAGTCCGGTTCCCTACGGCGGTCTGGAATACGGGGAAACCTTCATCCGGAACTGGCGCCAGGATCCTCTTGTGACTCCGCTGATCGCTCCTCATGCCACCAATACCAATGAACCGGAGTTTCTGAAAAAGGCCTTTGATCTGGCGGAAAAATATGATACTCTTTTCACGCTCCACAACAGTGAAATGGACTATGAAATGACCTATTTTGCTGATCAGTGGCACAAAACGCCGACTGCCTTTCTGAATGATCTGGGTGTTCTTTCCGACCGCACCGTGCTGGCTCACTGCATTCACATGACTCCGGAAGATCTGGACATTTTAAGGGAACGGAACTGTTCTGTGGCTCACTGCATCGGCTCCAATACCAAATCCGGAAAAGGCGTTGCCCCGGTAAAAGACATGCGGCTCCGTAACATCCGGGTGGGACTCGGAACCGACGGTCCCTCTTCCGGCAATACCCTCAGCATGTTTACTCAGTTCCGCCTGTTTGCTTCTTTCCATAAAACGGAACATCATGACCGCAGTCTTTTCCCTGCAAAGGACATTTTCCGCCTTGGAACCATCGGCGGTGCCGAGGCTCTGGGAATCGGCGGCATAACCGGTTCCATCGAAGCCGGAAAACAGGCGGATCTGGTGATGGTGGATCCGGAAGCTGTCAACATGTTCCCCTGCTATAATCCATGGTCTGCGCTGGTTTATTCCGCAGAACGTTCCAACGTGGATTCTGTCTGGGTAGCCGGAAAGCAGCTGGTGAAAAACGGTGCTCTCTGCAGCCTGGATCTTGGTGAAATCCGTGCCCGCCTTCTGGAGCATATGGGAGATTTCATGGAAAAAGCAAGCGAATTTGAATCAATTATCTGATGCATGTTGACAATCTTCCGTTCTGATGCTAAGATTGTTTTATAAGTTATTAAGACTTGTTTATATATATTAATAAGTTATATTAATATATAAAATTTTACAGAAGAAAGGAGGGTGACAAGTGAAGAAAAATGCCCTGAAAATCGGATGGCTTATGGTCCTTCCCGGTTCTCTTTTTATTGTTTTCTTTATGCTGGTTCCCCTGTTCCTGCTGGTTTTCAGAAGTTTTGTAGGAGAAAACGGGCTGACACTCAGCGGTTATATTGAAATGTTTCAGAGTTCCTATTTCAAGCAGGTATTTTTCCGGAGTCTGAAACTCAGTCTGATCAGCACAGCGGTCTGTGCGCTTCTTGGTTTCCCGGCTTCTTATTATATTGCAAAATATTCCAGGCATAAGGGAATGCTGATGGCGTTTGCCGTATTTCCCATGTTTACAAGTCCGGTAATCCGTTCCTTCAGCTGGATGGTTCTTCTGGGAAAGAAAGGAATCGTCAATTCTCTGCTGGTATCTTCGGGTCTGGCTGATAAACCCATGAGTCTCCTGTACAACGAGATCTCCATGACCATCGGCTTTATCCAGCTGTTCCTTCCTCTGATGATCCTTTCTCTTATCGGTGTTATGGAACATATTCCGGAAGACCTGAATCTGGCTGCCGGAAGTCTTGGAGCCACAAAAATGGGAACATTCCGTCATGTGGTGCTTCCTTTAAGTATCCCGGGCCTTGTAACCGGGTGCGTTCTTGTGTTTACAGGCTGCCTGACCGCATATACCACACCCCAGCTTCTGGGCGGTACGGATACACGTGTTCTGGCCACTGTAATCTATCAGTACGCCATGACTCTCGGCGACTGGACACAGGCTTCCATTGTGGCTGTGGTAATGATCGTGATTACCATCTGCGTCTCATCCGGCATCAACACCATCAGCCGGCGTCTGAATCCTACCATATAGAAAAAGGAGTAAGCTATGTCACTGTTAGAATTACGGGATATCACAGCAGGATATGATAAAAATGTGATCCTGAAGAATCTGAATCTTCAGGTGGAAAAAGGGGAACTGCTCTCCCTTCTGGGCTCCAGCGGATGCGGAAAGACCACAACGCTGCGGCTGATCGCCGGTTTCTCCTCTCCCATGAGCGGATCATTTATTTTCAACGGAAAGGATTATACCAATACTCCTCTCCACAAAAGAAATTTCGGATTTGTATTCCAGAGTTATGCACTTTTCCCCCATATGAGCATTTTTGACAATGTGGCCTTCGGTCTGAAAATGAGAAAATGTCCTGCTTCCGAAATCAAAAGTCAGGTTCTGGAAGCACTTGAACTGGTGGATCTGGCCGGATATGAAAGCCGTTATCCCAAAGAGCTTTCCGGAGGTCAGAGACAGCGTGTGGCCCTGGCAAGAGCTCTTGTGATCAAACCTGATCTTCTTCTGATGGATGAGCCCCTCAGCAATCTGGACGCCAAACTGCGCGTCAAGATGCGTGTGGAAATCCGCAAACTCCAGCAGAAATTCGGCATTACCGCCATCTACGTCACTCATGATCAGGAAGAATGTTTTGCCATTTCCGATAAGGTTGCCATCATGAATCAGGGTGTCATCGAACAGCTGGATACTCCGGACATGATATACAAGCATCCCAAAACCGAGTTCATTGCACGCTTCGTGGGCTTTGAAAACTTCATCGATCTCACCGCTTCCGAAAACGGCTATGTCGGTTCAGACGGAACCGTATTCAGAGCGGAAGGGCCGACCCGTACCGGTTCCATGAAAGCCTGCATCCGTCCGGAAGACATTCTGATCGCACCGGCAGGAACCGATGCGGTAAACCGTCTCGATGGAGAGATCATGGTGGAGACATTCCTCGGAAAACGGTATCAGTACAATGTAAAAACCGCTCTTGGCGAAATGGTAGTCAGTTCCGATCAGGAGCGTATTTACCACGCCGGTGAACAGGTAACCCTGTCTCTGGCGCCCAATAAAATCATACTTATTTAATTCAGGAGGAACATTATGAAAAAGAAAGCATTGTCCTTAACTCTGGCTCTGGCTGTGACAGCCGGACTTCTGGCAGGCTGCTCTTCTTCCGGCACAGCCGAAGAGACCACCACTGCCGCTGCTGCTGAAACCACTGCTGCAGAAACGACAGCCGCCGCTGCCGAAGAAACCACTGCTGCAGAAGCTTCCGGTGAGAAACCGTTTGCCGGCCAGACTCTGACCGTATCCACATTCTCCTTCAACGCTGAACTTCTTCAGAAAAACATCTATGATCCTTTCATGGAACAGACCGGATGTGAGCTGATCGTGGAAGGCGGAAAAAACGCAGAGCGTGTCACAAAGATCAAAGAAAATCCCTCTGCCTATGACGTGATCGTCATCGGCGATTCCTTTATCACAGACCTGATCAACGAAGGCCTGATCGCAGAAATCGACAACACCAAGCTGACAAACCTGGATGCACTTTATGACTGTGCAAAAGCTCCTTTCGGTGAGCAGTACGGTCCGGCATACACCTTCAACCGTCTGGGAATCGTATATGACAAGAACTTCTGCCCGGTTGAACTGACTTCCTGGGCTGACCTCTGGAATCCGGAGCTGGAAGGCAGCATCGCCATTCCGGACATTACAGCTACTTCCGGTCCTCTCTTCTACTACGCAACAGCCAAGGCTTTCGATCTGGTTCCGGGACAGGATGATGACGCCATCTTCGAGAAACTGGCAGAACTGAAGCCCAACATTGTAAAGACCTATACAAGTGCCAACGACACAATCACCATGCTGAACCAGGGTGAAGTCAGCGCTGCTGTTCTTCTGGACTATTCCTATACAACTGCAAAGCAGGCATCCGAAGATTATGTATGGGTAGATCCCACCGAAGGCAGCTACAGCGGATTCAACGCCATCAACATTCTCAAAGACTGTGAAAACAAAGAGCTGGCTGAAGCATTCATCGATTTCTATATTTCCCACGATGTACAGCTGGCTGAGGCTCTGGACGGCGTAGATTCTCCGGTAAGAAAAGACGTGGAACTGACAGAAGAGCAGGCACAGAACTTTACATACGGCGAAGAAACCATCAACAGCCTTCTGTTCCCTGACTGGTCTGTCATCAATGACAATCTGGCTGACTGGGTTGCACGCTGGAACGAACTGTTCTCTGTACAGTAAAAAATAGGAGCTGACGGCATATGAAAAAAAGCAGATCACTGTTTTTTGTTACTTTTCTTGTATATCTGTTTCTGATCGGGCCTCTTGTGATCATCGCATCGGCCTCCTTCAGCGACACCACCTATCTGAAGTTTCCCGGCGAGGGATTCACGCTGCGCTGGTACGCACAGATCTTCAAGATCCATTCCTTTGTCGCGGCAGCTAAAATGAGTGTGTTTATCGCAGTGGCTGCTACCCTGATTGCACTGATTCTGGGCGTTCCGGCGGCCTACGCGCTGAACCGCTACCCGATGAAAGGAAAAGAGGCCATCCAGTCTCTCTTCCTTTCCCCGGTGCTGATTCCGGTCATCGTTCTTGGATTTGTCATGCTCAGATATGTCGTGAACCAGTATCATCTGCCGGTAATCGCAAGTCTCCTGGTGGGACATACGATTCTCTCCATCCCCTATATCATGCGGGTGGTGACCGCCAGTCTCAGCAACTTTGATTTTGCCACCGAGGAAGCTGCCAGAAGTCTGGGAGCCACACAGATGTATACCTTCTTCAAGATCGTGGTCCCCAATATCAAATCAGGAATTGCATCGGCATGCATCATGGCCATCATCAATTCCTTCAACAATGTTTCCCTGTCGGCTTTCCTGACAGGCGCGGGTGTCACCATGCTGCCCATCGAGATGATGGCGTATGTGGAATATCACTTTGATCCCACCATCGCCGCTCTGGCTACTCTTCTGATGGTCATTACTCTGGGAGTCATGCTTCTCATCGAAAAGACTCTCGGACTCAAGAGCGTGGTATAAGAACGTTTTCTGTATAAAAAAAGATCCCTGCCGTTACCGGCAGAGACCCAGCTGAAGAAATTCTTCATCTGAAACAGAGGCTCCTTTGACTGATACAACAGCGGAGGAGACTCTGTTTGCTTTTTCAAGGGCTTCCTCCATGGACATGTCCCGATACAGGCAGGCCATCAGCGCTCCGATATGGGAATCTCCCGCTCCGATGGTATCCACCACATGGGCGGGCACTCCCGGCGCCGCACAGACTGTCCCGTCTTTCTTAAGGCAGTATACCCCGTCGGCTCCCATGGTGATGACAACCGCATTTCCTGTTTTTCTGCGGAGTTCTTCTGCCGCTTCTTTCATGTCATTGCATCCCGACAGGATTCTGCTCTCCGCTTCATTGATGTGAAGAACCGGATGAAGGGCGTAAAGGCGGTCAACCCACTCTTTTTTCAGATGCGCCGCTCTGGGGCCGGGGGCAAAGAAAATTTCCGGTCCGGGATTTTCCTCCAGCCAGGATACCAGCTCTCCTCCTGTTCTTTCCTCAATTTCCATGCCGCAGACATAGACCATGCTGTAATCTTCCGCAGACAGTCCTTTCATCCACTCTTTCCGGAAACTGTATTCCACTCCATGGTAAGACATAAAGGTTCGCTCTCCTCCCGCTTCCACAAGGCAGTAGCAGCATCCGTTCTTTTCTTCCGGAACCCGGACCCGGATTTCAAATCCCTTTTCTTCCATGGACTTCTTCACATAATCCCCGTAGACGCCTCCTCCCACGGGAGAAACAAATGTAAATTCCGCGCCGGACTGGCGGAGAATATTGGCTGCATTGAAGGCACAGCCGCCCAGGGCAAAGGACTGGCCTGTGGGCCGGATGTTCTCTTCCGTCACAGGAAGATGATCAATGTTTATAATGACATCCACACAGGTGGAACCAATGACAAGAACTGGTTTTTTCATATGCATTTCCTCTTTCCGTTTTTCCTTTTTCATGGCAACCTTATTATACATGGATTTTTCCGGCGCTTCAACCTTATATTTGTATTCCGTGCCTTCCTGTGTTAAAATAAAGGGTATGGATTTATGAAACCGGCAAAGGAGAATGAAACATGGATATGTATGAAACCATTGACCGTCTGGCCCGTGAAATGCATGAGGAAACCGTGGCTGTCCGCAGGGATATCCACCGGTATCCGGAAACCGGATGGTTTGAAATGAGAACATCCGCGGTGATCGCCGCCTATCTGGACTCCCTGGGCTATGAAGTCCTGACAGGCCGCGCCGTCTGCGATGCGGCATCCCGCATGGGGGTTCCTTCGAAGGAAGAACTGGATGCCCACTATGAACGGATCAGGACCCAGGACACCCCCATGGAATATGTCACGGAAGATATGAAAGAAGGCTTCACCGGCGTCATCGGAATCCTCCGCATGGGGGACGGCCCTGTGGCTGCCCTGCGTTTTGACATTGATGCACTGCCCATGACGGAAAATCCCACAGACGCCCATCGTCCCACAAGGGAAGGCTTTGCTTCCAGGAACCCCGGATGCATGCATGCATGCGGTCATGACAGCCATATCGCCATGGGACTTGGCACTGCCAAAGTTCTTTCGGAGATCCGGGACCATCTTTCCGGCACCGTAAAACTCATCTTCCAGCCAGGAGAAGAAGGTGCCAGAGGTTCCAAGAGCATTACCGCCGCCGGACATCTGGATGACGTGGACTTTTTTGCGGCCACCCATATTGCCCCGGACAATACCATTGACGACGGAGACATTACCCCGGGTACATATGGATCTCTGGCCACGGCCAAGCTGGATGTGGAATTTTTCGGCAGGGCTTCCCATGCCGGCGGTTTCCCGGAAAAAGGCTGCGACGCCCTTCAGGCTGCTGCCCATGCTGCCGTGGGACTGGCCGGAATTCCAAGGCACAGCGGAGGCATGAGCCGTGTCAATGTGGGAACTCTTCAGGCCGGCAGCGGACGGAACATTGTGGCTGATCACGCCTTCATGCAGATGGAGGTCCGGGGAGAGACCACAGAGATCAACCGCTATATGGCTGACAGGGCCCGGGCCATCTGTGAAGGTGCCGCACAGATGAACGGCTGCACCTGTACCGTCACCGTGGTGGGCGAGGCTCCGTCCCAGACCAGTGACATTGCCTTTGTGGAACGGATCCGCGATATGATCCGGACGCATCTTCCCCAGTACAAAGTCAGCAGCGAATACAATTCCAGGAACTGGGGCAGCGAGGATATCGGCTTCATGATGGATCGGGTACAGTCCCACGGCGGTCAGGCTGTCTATATGCGCACCATGACTTCCATGCCGTCTGCCCAGCACACCACGGAATTCGATCTGGATGAAAAAGCTCTGGACAAGGGCATCAGCGTTTTCGCCTCCATCATCTACAATGTCATGGGAAAAGAATAACGGTGTTTTCACATCCGCAAGCAGGGACAGACCCGGTACTCCGGAGTCTGTCCCTGCTGCTGTTCTGTCCTGTTTTCTCTTTCTCTCTTCTGTTTCCTCCGGTATTTCCGTCCGCCTGACATCCTTTCCATTTCCCGTTTTCTGCCGTTTTCATTTTTTTCCGGTCACGGTCATATACCGGTTATGGGCATCTTTCATACAGGCAATCAGCGGTTTCTGAGTCAGGGCAAAATACCTGGTACGGATCTCTTTTTCCAGGTCCTCCAGATCTGTCCGTATGCTTTTTCCGATGAACATGGAAGCCACAAAGTTTCTGGTGACCGAGAGAATGGTGTTGCACTCCACATCCAGGATCTTTCCGCTCTCCCGCTCCAGTACAAGACTGATGTAAAATTCTCCGTGAAGATTGTAAATGGCGTCCTCCCTGCTTGGTTTTGCCTGGCCCACCACCAGGATCGTATCCTTTCCGTACATGATCGTCCTCCGGTTTTTATTTTCTTTATTATATCAGGATTTCCTGCGGTTTTCCACCGGTTCCCGCTTGACAAACCGCCTTTTTTTCATTATGATACATATGGAAAAATCAATCAGATTCTTTTATTTATCGGGACTCCTGCCCGGATGCTCCCACCATAGATAAGAGCCATGAATCTCCATAGGATACGTGGGTCTTTTTTTATTGCCCATAAGAAAACCGGAGGAAACAAGAAAATGAACTTTTATCAGGAACTGGACACCATCATGAGACAGGATTTCGGCGGCAGGGGGCTCCTGGCGTCCCTTCCGCCGGCTCCTCTGAGAGAAACGGCGGAAACACTGGCCTGCGCCGAACGTGCAGTGCTCCTCACCGGCTTTCCGGTACGTCTTGGAAAGGATCGTTTTACCGGTGAAACCGACGGACCGTCCGGCACTGTCAATCTGGCATCTGCCCTTCTCCGGTGCGGGTGTTCCGTAGTGGTAGTGACCGATGCAGTCTCCTATCCTCTTCTGAAAGCCGCCATGGAGTACCGCACTCCTCAGGCCGGGCTCTTCGTACTTCCTGAGACCGGCACGGAAGACTTCATCCGCAGCTTCCTGAAGGCTTTCCGGCCCACACATTTTATCAGTCTGGAGCGGCCGGGAAAGGCCCTGGACGGCCATTACCATAACATGCGGGGAGAAATTATTGATGACATGATCACCGATTCTGCCTATTTCCTGAGAGAGGCGGAAAAAAACGGAGCTGTCACCATCTCCATCGGAGACGGCGGAAACGAGATGGGCATGGGAACGTTCCGTCAGGAAATTCTGGATCATGTGCCCTGCGGCGATTCCATCTGTACCCGTGAAAGCGCCATGCTTGCGCTTGCCAGCGGGGTATCCAACTGGTGGGGATGGGGAATCGCCTCCATGCTTTCCCTGATGACCGGCAAAAACCTTCTTCCCACTGAACAGGAAGAGGCGGAAATGCTTCACCGTGTGGTCTGTGCAGGAGGTGTGGATGGGTGCACCAAAGAGGCCACGGAAACGGTGGATCATCTTCCGCTGTCACTCCATCTCTCCATTCTCCGGGAAGTGACGGAGCTCACAGAAAGAGCCATGAAGGGCTCCCGTGCAGTATCCGCATAAAAATTCCGGCATATGGCAAAAAAGGTGTTTCCAGGCCCTGTAAGGGCCTGAAAACACCTTTTTTCAGGATATCTGACGGTCTGCCAGGCACCGGCACCGCATTCTGTCCTGTTACTGTTTTTTTGTCTTGTCACTGTCTTTAAATGCCTTCAGCACCCACTGAGACGGATAACAGTAGGCATAGGTGCAGCTTTTCATCAGTTCTTCTTCCTGCGGCGTCTTGCAGACGCTGAGGATCATGTCCTCCTCTTCTTTAAGAAGGTATGCCTCCGCATTTCCTCCCACTTCCCGCAGTTCCTTATATATGCGGAACTTCTTGCAGTAATCCGGACAGTTCTTCTTTTTGATCCGTATGGGCTCCGGAACGATATTTATTTTGTATTTCTCTGACATTCTGGCCAGAATGTTATTGACAGCATTACAGGTGTCCCTGGAAACCTTTTCCATATTGGGAACACAGAGCAAATATTCCATATACATCTGCCTTTCTTCCGTATCATGTTTGACGTATCCACTGCTATTATGGCAAATCCTCGAAAAAAGTGCAAGTCCTTTCTTGCAAAACCTTTCCCGCGGATCCATGCCGCGCATAAAATCTTCTGTTCCGGAGAATACTGGGTTTCAGAAAAGCCGGACGATATGAACGGCTGAAAGGAGGACATCATGAAAAACAGATTCCATGAAAAAAATTCCCCTGTCCATACCATTCCGGACGGAGCCTATGAATGCGGAACCACAGGACAGGACAGCGGAAAAAACATATCGCGGACTAGTCCGGCCGAAGACCTTCAGGGCAACGGATATCCCCCGGATCACAGGGAAAATCCGGTCTCCCAGCAGCAGAAACATCAGGAAACCATCTGAATCAGAAAAGGTGCGGAGGAAGAATTGTCTTCGTCCGCACCCTGCAGAGAATTCTGCTTCCGGGATTTTTTCCTGCAGCAGGATTATAAGGCCTGATTTTTTTTCACGTCCTTGAATTTCTGTGCGATCTTCAGAAGAAGTTCCACCGTAAGTTCCATGGACTGCACACAGATGAATTCATATTTGCCATGGTAATTGTGACCGCCGGTGCAGAGATTGGGGCAGGGAAGTCCCATGTAGGAAAGCCTGGAACCGTCTGTACCGCCGCGGACGGGATTGACTGCCGGCTGCTCCACACCCAGCTCCGCAAATGCCTCTCTGGCTATGTCCATCAGATACATATGAGGCCTGATTTTTTCTGCCATGTTGTAATACGTATCGGTGATTTCCACATCTACGGTTCCCTCACCGTATTTTTCGTTGAGGAAGGCCCCGATCTGTTTTCCAAGTTCCTTCCGTCTGGTGAATTTTTCCATGTCATGATCCCTGACAATATAATGAAGTTCCGTCTCCTCCACATTGCCTGCCATATGGTTCAGATGGAAGAATCCTTCATACATCTGGGTATGCTCCGGTCTTTCCGCCGCAGGAAGAAGAGACTGGAATTCCATGGCAATCAGGACGGAATTCTTCATCTTGTTCTTTGCACTGCCGGGATGGATGTTTCTTCCGTGAACGGTTACCTTCATGGCTGCTGCATTGAAAGTCTCATATTCCATTTCTCCCCATGCGCCGCCGTCTACGGTATAGGCCACATCCGCTCCCCATCCGGGAACATCAAAGAAGTCAACGCCATGGCCCACTTCCTCATCCGGTGTGAATGCCACTTTGATGGTTCCATGGGGAATTTCTGGATGGGAAAGCAGAGTCTCGGCCATTGTCATGATCTCGGCGATTCCGGCCTTGTCATCAGCCCCCAGCAGAGTGGTTCCGTCGGTGGTGATCAGATCTTTTCCCTTGTAATTTTTCAGGTACGGAAAATCTGCCGTGCTCATGCGGATTCCCAGATTTTTATTGAGAACAATGTCCTCGCCGTCATAATTCTTGATCAGCTGCGGATGTACATGCTCTCCTGAGCAGTCCGGTGATGTGTCCATGTGGGCCAGAAATCCTACCACAGGGCCATCGGTCTCCACCGTTGCCGGAATGGTTCCATATACATATCCATGGTCGCTCATGGATACATCCTGCGCACCGATCTCTTTCAGCTGTTCGGTCAGAAACTCCGCCAGGCGGAACTGTTTTTCCGTACTGGGCACGGTTGCCTGTCCCTCTGCAGACTGGGTATCAAACGCCGCATACTTCAGAAAATTATCCACTACTTTTGACATGATGCACTCTCCTTTTTCTTTATTGAAAGACTGCGGATGCAGCCTTTGTTTCAGTTCAGGCTTCCCTGGAGAATCTTCGCAAGTTCAGAATCCCCATCCAGGATAATGGTCTTGTTTCCGCCTTTCAGACTGGCTTTCAGCGCGTCCAGGCTTCTGATATAATTATAATAATCTGCCTTTCCTTCGTCGTTGTACGCCCCGGAAAGAATTCTCATATACTCGGCTTCGCCTTCTGCCCGGATCTTTTCCGCCTGGGCATTGGCCTCGGAAATAATCATGGAAACCTCCTTGTCCGTGGAGTTTTTAATGACGCTGGACTGATATTCTCCGTCCGCGATATCCCCTGCCGCAATGTTCTGGCGTTCGGAGATCATTCTCTGGTATACCGCCTCCTTATTGGAATCCGGAAGATCCAGAAGCTTGGTTTCCACTTTTCTGACTTCAACACCGTAACTGTCCAGGGAATCACCGATCCGGTCCGTGATCATCTGTGCCAGTTTTCCGTCACGGCCGGAAATGACATCTGCCTGGTCCGTGGAAGAAATCACATTTTTTACGGCATTGTATACCACCACGGAGATTCTGCTCTCCGCATTGGATTTATTGGCCCCCAGTCTGGACAGATATTTCAGCGGATCCGTCACGGACCAGAGTGCGAAAGAGTCTGTCACCATGACTTTTTTATCCCTGGTATTGACTTCGCTGGGCACCAGATCAAAAATCATTTCATGGTTGGGAATGGACTGGGTCCTCTGCAGGAACGGGATCTTGAAGCTGAGTCCCGGAGTATCGATCACCCGTACCACTTTTCCAAACTGAAGCACCAGCTTATATTCATCGTTGTACGTGCTCACCATACTCATATTCAGCAGAATGAACATCACTGCCGCAGCAGCAGCCAGAAACACTTTTTTCTTTTTCATAGATTCTCCTCCTGCTTCTCTGTTTACCGGCTGTTTCCCGAAGAGGAGTCCGTCTGTCCGCTTCCGGACTCCGCCGTCGGATTCATCATATACGGTTCCAGCGGAAGAACTTTCTGAACCCCGTCCCCGCTGTCGATGATAACTTTCAGATCCGGAAGAACTTCCTCCATGGTCTCATAAAACATACGTTTTTTTGTAATCAGCGGGTACTTCACATACTCTGCATATGTATCTTCGAATCTGGCCACCTGTCCGCTGGCCTCATTGATCCTCTCCTGTTTATAGGCTTCAGCCTCCTGAAGGACCTTATCCGCCTGTGCCCTGGCCTTGGGAATGTTTTCAGACTGGTATTTTTTTGCCTCGTTGATGGCGGTTTCCATTCCCTGCTTTGCATCCTCCACTGCCTTGAATGCATCCGAGACATCGTCCCTCGGCATGTTGGAATCCTGAATGGACACATTATAAATGCCATAGCCGATATTTTCCTCCACCAGACGGTTGGTGAGGAGTTCCTTGATCCGTTCCTGGATCTGGGTCTTTCCGGTGGTGATCACATCGTCCACGTTGTACATTCCCACCGTATCACGGATATAACTCTGGGCCAGATTTTTTATGATATCCTCATAAACACTTCGATGGCGCACCGCCTGAATGGGATCTGTCACCATGTATTCAATATAAAAATCCACATTGGTAAGATTGAAATCCTTGGTGATCATCAGGCTTTCATTTTCCAGATTCACCGGATTTTCAGGACTGGCCATGGGATCCACCTGGGGATCTGTGGTATAGCCGATCTGCATGCCCACAATGGCTTTGGAGACTTTTGTCACCTTCTGTATAAACGGAAGTTTGAAATGCAGGCCGGAAGTTTCCTCCACGGCAGGACTTCCGAAGGTGGTGACCACTGCCATTTCCTGTTCTGTCAGCGTATAATAGGACTGAAGCCCTGTAAAAACCACGGCAGCAATGCAGATTCCGGCGCCTGCAGCCACCCGCAGTTTACCTGGAAGCCGGAAGACCCGGTTTTTCTTCCATGGGTCTGCCTGCGCATCGTGATCCGCACTCTGCTCAAACACCACATTGTCATCGTCTTTTTTTCTGTTTTTCTTTTGCTTTCTCTCCAGATCTTTCGTGATTCTGTCCAGAGTGCCGTTTTTTTTCATTGCTGACAGCACCACAAATGCAACCACCACAAGCCAGACAATCAGCTCATACATTCTGTCCGCCCTCCTCCTTCATTTCTTTCCGGTCCAGATCCATCTGGAGCTGCTCCAGATAGTGAACCAGCATATCCTTATGGCTCCGGATCTTCCAGGCTCTGGAAACGACTTCCTCATAGGTAAAGCTTTTTCTGCCTCCGTTTTCCATACGGTCCCAGAACTCCCGGATCACATCATAGGGGACATAATAGATTTCATCTTCCGCGGTAAAAGAAAGGATTACAAATGCCACTCCGCCCTGCCGTTCAAATTCTTCCATAAAAGCCATCTGATGGGGATGAATGTTCTGCAGCGGAAAAGTCCGGACCGCACATTCCTTGGCATCAAAACATACAGGAATTCCCTGCACGGCTCCGATATAATCCACTGTACTTTTCATATCAAAATATGCCAGGGTAATGTGTCGGCTTTTTTTATCAATTTCAATGGGGGTAATGGGGGTCGGAATCTTCTGGATCAGTGCCAGTTTTTTTTCCCGGTAGCTTTCATTGGTCCGGTTGATGAATTCTTCCAGTGTGGATCCCCTCAGTCCCCTTGTTTTCCAGGTTCCCATGGTTCTGTCTTCCTTTGCCTGCAGCTTGCTGTGTTTTAGTTTACATAATTATATTATGTAAACTAATTGGCAGATCCGGGCAGCAGCCCTTCTCCTTTTGCCATTTTCAGAAATTCTTCCGGCAGCTCCGCCTCAAAGACTTTTCCGGAAAGGCGTGAAAACGATCCGGAAAGTTCCGGAAATTCCAGACGGAAAGAATGAAGCAGCTGGAACGAAATTCCATATTCCTTCCCCACCTTCCGGTTAACCGGATCCAGGCCGTACTTTCCGTCTCCCACAATAGGATGTCCAAGGGACGCCAGATGGGCACGGATCTGATGGGACCGTCCTGTCAGCAGCGTCACTTTGAGCAATGTATACTTTCCGTTGGAGCTCTCCGGTTCATAGCGTGTCCGGATGGGCAGAGGCTTCTCTTCCCTCTGCTGATGACGGAGCGCTTCCGTTTCATTGAGAATCCGGACACGGTTCGTTTTCCCGTCCTTTAAGAGCCACCCGTTTACTGTGCGGCAGTCTTTCATTTCTCCGGCAACAATGCAGCGGTAATATTTGTGAACGCTTCTGTCCCTGAAGATCTCCGACAGCATCTGAAGCCCGGCCAGTGTCTTTCCTGCTGCCACGATTCCGCTGGTATTTCGGTCCAGACGGTTGCAGACCGAGGGCCGGAAGGTTCTCAGCTCATCTTCGGATAATGTCCCGTTTTCCAGCAGATACCGGATCAGATACTCCACCAGGGATTCATCGGTTTCCCTGGCTTTCTGAGACAGCATGCCGGAGGGTTTGTTGATCAGAATGATATCTTCATCCTCATATATGACATCCAGCTTCTTTTTTCCCGTTTTCTGTATTTTCACATCTGAAAATTTTTCTATGGTTTCATCGGCAAGAAACAGCTTCACCTTGTCTCCTTCGGCCAGTTTCTCCGAACCCTCGCATTTTTTCCCGTTGAGGGTGATGTTTTTCTTTCTCATCATCTTATACAGAAAACTTTTCCCTGCCAGGTTCAGATATTTGCCGAGAAACTTGTCCAGACGCTGCCCTGCCTCGTTTTTTCCGATTTCAATTTCTTTCATTTCCGTTCCGGATTCCGTTTTTCCTACATGGACAGACTTTTCAGCAGTTTTTCCGTATAGGCGGCGCTTCCGTCATCCTCCTCTTCTGTCACGGTTTTCAGACTTGCCAGGCGCTTCAGGAAGGTCTTTTCTTCCGTGATCACCCTGGCATTTCCATCCAGCTTCCATTTCCGCAGGGTATCATTGAGAAATGTCTCTGCCTTTTTCACATCCGCTTTCCCCGGACAGTACAGATAGACGCCTGTGGGATGGACGGCAGCTGCATCCACGGGAAGAATCATGTCCTTTGACGTGATGATAAGTTCATAGAGAATCGGAAATTTTTCCCCGTAAACACGGCAGGAATCGTAAAAATCCCGGCTGATGCTCCTGTATTTCCAGGATGCCAGCAGCGGAGACGCCACATTGGCCATGGGAAGCACCGTCAGAATCGCCATCACCGTCAGAATGTTCTTTACAGCCTGGTCCTCCGTCAGATATCTGGCAGCCAGCTGGGCAAGGACTGCCGCTGCCAGCACCAGAACAATGGCCAGCTGGACTTTTTTATGATAATTCCGGTACCCGAATGTACCTTTTCTTCTGTTTTTCAAATTCTGTGCCTCTTTTCCTGTATTGACCTCTGTCTTACTGCCTTACGGTTCCCAGGTGATGAACCGCATCAGCAGGCTGTGAGGAAGCCACCGGCACAGCAGCCGGAAACCTTTCATCGGAATTCCCGCAACGGAAACGTTCTTTCCCATGCAGCTGTCGGCAATGGCATGCTTCACCACGTTTTCCGGCTTCGCCATGACCCACTTTTTATAGGAAGTCAGCTTTCCTCCATTGAGAGCAATGTCAAAAAACTCCGTTTCCACCGGCCCCGGACATACCGCAGTCACCGCAATGTCACGCGCTCTCAGTTCCTCGGAAAGAGCCCGGCTGTAGCTGAGAACAAATGCCTTGGTGGCCGCATAGACGGCAAACCCCGGCTGCGGCAGAAACGCTGCGGCAGACGCGAACTGAATGATCCGGCTGTTGGAAGAAATATATGGAAGGACCATCTCCGTCACTGCCACCATGGCCTCATCATTGAGGCGGATCATTCCCAGCGAGTCTTCCGGTGAAATTGTTCCGCATCCTCCGGTTTTTCCGAATCCGGCTGCATTCACCAGAATCTTCACGTCCGGTTTTCTCTCTCTCAGTTCCTGTTTCAGCCGCTCCCTGTCCTCCCGTTCTGTCAGATCCAGCGGCAGACAGCGGATGGGAACCGGTACGTGTCCCACCAGTTCTTTCAGTCTGTCTTCTCTGCGTGCCACGGTCCAGATCTCCTCCAGTCCGGCAAACCGGTCTGCCAGCTGGATCACCATTTCCCGGCCCATTCCTGAGGAAGCACCGGTTACGATTGCTATTTTCATACCATCAGTTCCTGCCTTTCGGAGATTTATGAATATTGCGGATGGTCTTTCTGCGGCTTCCGCCCCGCGTTGCTCCGTCCGCTGTTTTTCTTCCTCCGGTTCTGTCCGGATTTTCTTCTGCTTTCTTCCTGGCATTGTACGGACGGGAAGCCATATGCGGCATACCGGATGTTCCCGGTGCACCTTTGGCGTTCTTCACCGGATTCCTTTCTTCCGGCCGGATCAGACACTTTTTCCCGTAACCGATCAGGTCTTCTCTTCCTGCACGGAGCAGCGCCTCCCGGACCAGACTGTAATTTTTCGGATTCCTGTACTGGATCAGTGCTCTCTGCATGGCCTTCTCATGGGGATTTACCGGCACGTAGACCGGCTCCATGGTTCTGGGGTCCAGACCTGTATAATACATGCAGGTGGAGATGGTGGAAGGTGTCGGATAAAAGTCCTGAACCTGTTCCGGCATATACCCCAGATCCCGGAGATGTTCCGCCAGTTCAATGGCCTCCTTCAATGTGGATCCGGGATGGGAAGACATCAGATACGGTACCAGGTACTGTTTCAGTCCCAGCTTCCGGTTCATGTCCTCATACTCCTGCACAAAACGCCTGTATACGGAATTTTCCGGTTTTCCCATCCGTTTCAGCACATTGTCCGCCACATGTTCCGGCGCCACTTTCAGCTGGCCGCTGACATGGTACATGCACAGTTCCCGGAGAAAGTCCTTCTTTCTGTCAGCCAGAACATAATCAAAACGGATTCCGGACCGGATGAACACCTTCTTCACCTTTGGAAGTTCACGGAGTTTTCTGAGCAGCGCAATATAATCCGAGTGATCCGCCCGCAGGTTCCTGCAGGGCCGGGGAAACAGACATTGTTTTCCCGGACAGGCCCCCCGGGTCAGCTGACCTTCGCAGGCCGGGAAGCGGAAATTGGCCGTGGGGCCTCCCACATCGTGAATATACCCCTTGAAATCCGGATCTTCTGTCAGAAGCCTGGCTTCCTCCACAATGGACTCATGACTTCTCACCTGGATGATTCTCCCCTGATGAAACGTCAGCGCACAGAAACTGCAGCCGCCGAAACATCCCCGGTTGCTGATGAGACTGAATTTCACTTCCCGGATGGCCGGAATGCCGCCTGCCTCTTCATAGGACGGATGGTAGGTCCGCATGTAGGGAAGGGCGTACACATCGTCCATCTCCTGGGTGGACAGAGGCCTGGAAGGAGGATTCTGCACCACGTACAGATCCTCTCCGTAAGATTCGGCCAGACGTTTCCCGGAAAACGGATCCGTATTGCTGTACTGTATAAAAAAGCTCTCTGCATATTTTCTTTTGTCAGATGCCGTCTCTTCGTAGGACGGAAGGAATACCGCGTCATAAATGATATCCCTGTCCCCGGTTTTAAAAACCGTTCCGTCGATAAAGGTAATGTCTTTTATATCCAGTCCTGAATTCAGCGCATCGGCAATCTCCACAATGGACCGCTCTCCCATTCCGTAGGAAATCAGATCTGCCTGAGAATCCAGAAGAATGGACCGCTTTATTTTTCCGGACCAGTAGTCATAATGGGCCAGACGCCTCAGACTGGCCTCAATGCCGCCGATGATGACCGGAATCTTCCTGTACACGGACCGGATCAGATTGCAGTAGACCACGGTGGCATAATCCGGACGCTTTCCCATGACTCCGCCCGGGGTATAGGCGTCTTTCTCTCTCCTGTGTTTGGATACCGAATAATGGTTCACCATGGAGTCCATATTTCCGGCGCTCACCAGAAATCCCAGTCTCGGTTCTCCCAGCACGGTAATGCTGTTTCTGTCTTTCCAGTCCGGCTGGGCAATGATCCCGACTCTGTATCCCCGTGACTCCAGCACCCTGCTGATGACGGCATGTCCGAAAGAGGGATGGTCCACATAAGCATCCCCGCAGACATAAACAAAGTCACACTGATCCCAGCCGCGTTTTTCCATATCACTCCGGCATACCGGAAGAAAATCATGTATCATATCCTGTCCTCACTGCAAAAGTTCATGGTAATCCCGGATGAAGCCGTCGGCCAGAGCCTTTTTTTCCTCTTCCAGAGGCCGGGAAAATTCATCCTCCACGGCAATCACCGTCATGCCGGCCCGTTTGCCCGCCACGATTCCCGCCGGAATATCTTCAAAAACAAGGCAGTCCTCCGGCTTCACTCCAAGCCTTCTGGCCACCTCCAGATAAATATCCGGTTCCGGTTTCCCGGCCGGTACCTCACAGGCCGTTGCCACCTCCTGTAAGTATTGCCCGATTTTCAGGGATTCGATCACCGCGTCCACCATATCCCGCCCGTTGCTGGTTGCAACGCCTGTCCGGATTCCGTTTTTGCGGCAGTACTCCAGGAATTCTCTGGCCCCCGGCTTCAGGCCCACCTCATTTCTGTATTTTTCTATGGACATACGGATCCAGCATTCCTTGATCTCCTCCACAGACAGGGGAAGACAGAACCGCTTCAGAAAATATTCCGCTGTTTCAGAAAAACTCATTCCCTCGATTTTTCTCTGAAGATCTTCCGGGCACTCCAGCCCGAATCTTCCGAGAAATTCAATATCAATATCCTTCCACATCCACATGGAATCCACCAGGGTTCCGTCCAGATCAAACAGAACCGCTTTTTTATCCGTCAATAACTCTTTCATCATAAATTTTCAAGTCTCTCCTGCTCTTCTTCCGTCAGTTTTCTGTATTGCCCCGGCAACAGGTCCTCGTCCAGCACAAGCGGACCCATGGAAAGTCTTTTCAGATACTCCACAGGGCAGCCCACCGCCTCCATCATGCGTTTCACCTGGTGAAATTTTCCTTCATGTATGGTGAGAAGCACTTCACTTCCGTCTTTCCCGTTCTTCACCACATTCAGCTCTGCAGGCATACAGGAAAAACCGTCAGGAAGGATGAGCCCTTTTTCAAACTCTGCCTCCGTTCCCTCCGGAACCATCCCGCTGCATCTGGCAAAATAGGTTTTATCCACATGTTTTCCGGGTGCCAGAAGCCGGTGAGCCAGAGCTCCGTCATTGGTGATAAGAAGGAGTCCCTCCGTGTCCAGATCCAGCCGTCCCACCGGAAAAAGATCCTTTCTGACCCGTTCTCCGATCAGAGACACCACCGTGGGATACCTGCCGTCCTCTGTTGCACTGACTGTTCCTGCCGGTTTATTGAGCATATAATATTCCATGGACACATACTCCACCGGATGTCCGTCAAAGACCACCCTGTCCTCCGGCAGACGGACTTTCTGTTCCGGTTTTTTTACGGTCTCTCCGTTGATCTGCACCCGTCCTTTCCGGACGGCCTCCCTTACCTGGCTCCTGGTTCCTTTTCCCATATCCGCCAGATATTTGTCCAGACGCATTGTTCCGGCCATTTTTCTGTATTCTCCTTCCGGTCAAAAAGATTCCTGTTCTTCTATCATAACAGACTTGGGCGGAAAGTACAATTCCCAACTGAGAAGGCAGCTGCTTCCTCTCTGCTTCCTGTGCCGTCTGCCTTCTGCCCGTTCATCTGTCTCCGTAATCATAAATCAGCCGCTTCTTTTCCAGATACCGCAGCACCCAGTAGGGATTGACCGACAGTTCCTCGTAATGTTCCGTTTTCAGATAGATTCCCACATGCAGATGTACGTCAAACATTCCTGTGGTGCCTTCTTCTCCGTAGCCGGAATCTCCCATATATCCCAGAAGTTCTCCGGCCCGGACCACGTCTCCTTCTTTCCACTGCCGTTCATACCGGTACAGATGTGCATAATAAAAATAGGCACCGGACGGCGCCCGGATGCCGATGCGCCATCCTCCCTGCTCCAGCCATCCGGTTTTTTCCACCGTTCCGTCTGTCATGCTGACCACCGGATAAAATCCTCTGGGCATCTTATTCCCCATGAGATCGCAGCCTTCATGGCCTCTTTCTCCTCCATAGCTTCGCTTCTGCATCCAGCCGTCGGAATAGGTTATATCCGGAACAGATCTGCTGCAGCTAAGAGGAACCGGAAAATATTTCAGATCATCGAAAATCATCCCGTAGTACTGTGACAGTTTCCGGAATTCTTCCGGTTTCTTCACAGGAAACTGAAGCACCGGATCAGCACTGTCACGAAAGTCTGTCAGATCAAATCCATGTTCGGCCATCAGAGAGGCCAGGGCATCGCTGTCAATCGCCTCCTTTGCAGCCAGGGATTCTCCCAGCTGCAGTTTCCGGAATTCATTTCTTTCCCATACATAAGGGGTCAGACTCCCCACAGCGGACCATTCTTCCAGGTGATCTTTCATGAAGCTGCAGAACAGAGCCATAAGCAGCAGAAACACAAGCCTCATAAGCCAGGCTCCTTTCTCATAAGCTGTATCAATGAATCTTATTCAGGTGCCTATGAAAAAATCCTCCCGGCTTTTCCCTGCCTTCGTTCTTATTGCTCTGCTGGCACTGATGCTGTTCCATGCGGATCTTGTGACAGAAGGCGCCAGAAACGGCCTCCTTCTCTGGTACAGCGCCGTGGTTCCTGCGCTGTTTCCGTTTATGGTTCTTTCCGGACTCATTGTGTCAAGCGGCGGGATCCGCATGCTGACCGCTCCGTTTCATTTCTTTCTGGGGCCTCTGTTCAGGCTTTCCTCTTCCGGCATCTATGTCCTGATCACCGGCCTTTTGTGCGGATATCCCATGGGCGCCAAAACCTGCGGTGATTTTCTCAGGCAGGGACAGATCTCCCTCCGGGAAGGCCGTTTTCTGATGGCCGTCTGCAACCATCCAAGCCCCATGTTCATTCTGGGATTTGCCTGGCCGCTTCTTGAAAAGGAAAGTTCTCTTCCGGCATTCCTTTTTTCCATATACGGTCCTCTCCTGCTCCTGTTCCCTCTTTCCGCCTTTTTCTGTTCCCGGTTCCCTGCTGACCGGAAGCCCGGATTTTCAGACGGAATCTGTCCCGCGGACCCGGGCCATGAGCACAGGCTTTCAGGAGATGAAATCATCCTGAATGCTGCGGAAACCCTCTGCAGAATCGGCGGCTGTCTGATGCTTTTCTCCATCGGCGTCCTGTTTATACAGGAATGCACGTTCCTTCCGGGTCTGCTCCGGTTTCTGCTTACGGGCTCCATGGAAATGACCACAGGTGTCCGTACCCTGTCGGAAGTCCTTCCGTCTCCCCTGTCGGGGGCTTCCGTCTGTGCAGCTCTGTCTTTCGGCGGTTTTTCGGGAATTGCCCAGACCCAGGCGGTTCTGGGAGGCGAAAAAAATGCCGGACTTTCCATCCGGCATTATTTTCTGTGGAAACTGCTCCACGGTATCCTGTCTTTTCTTTTTTTCCTGTTTACTGTCCGTCCGTTTCCTGGGATTCCTCTTCTTTTTCCGTAATGATTCCCGCGGAAAGTTCCTGACGGTTGGATGAAACGATGTCGTAGCTGGACTTCATGGAATTCATGAAGGCATCAAAGCGGCCCTGTGCACCTTCCATGGAGTGATTGATGATGGTCTGCAGGCTCTTGAGCATGTCATCCGTATACTGGATGGAACCCTGACGGATATTGTTGGCATCGTTCACCGCATTATCAATGATGGTCTGGGCCTGGGCCTGGGCCTGTTCAATAATTTCATTGGCATGGGCATAGGCCTTCTGCATGATTTCATGCTCATTGACCAGCTCGTTGGTCTGGGCAGTGGCATCAGCCAGCAGTGCGTCTGCCTTTGCCTGCGCATCGGAAAGAATTGCTTCCTGATTGCTGATGATTTTCTGATACTGTTTGATTTCATCGGGAATTCTGAGTCTCAGCTCCACCAGAAGTTCGTCCAGTTCCTCTTTGTTTACGATGATCTTGGTTGTCGACAGCGGCTGAAATTTACAGCTGTCAATATATTCCTCAATTTCACTGATTAACTGCTCAATTCTGCTCATAATCACTTACCCTGCCCTTTCTGTTCTATGTTTTTCAATTTTTCCAGCACCAGTGCTTCCACATAAGGAGTCACAAAGGACTTGATGTCACCGCCATAGGATGCCACTTCTTTTACGGAGCTGGAACTCAGGTATGCATATTTCAGATTTGTCGTAAGAAAAATCGTGTCGATTTCAGGCGCTATTACCCGGTTTAACTGAGCAATCTGCAGCTCATATTCAAAGTCCGTAATGGCACGGAGTCCCCGTACCAGCACATGAGCGCCGCATTGTCTCGCAAATTCCACCGTCAGTCCTCCAAAGCTCAGGACTTCCACACCGGGGATGTCTTTTGTAACTTCTTTCAGCATATGTACCCGCTCTTCCACGGTAAACAGAGGTTTTTTGGAGCTGTTCACCAGAACTGCAATGATCAGATGATCAAACAGTTCCGCCGAGCGTTTGATGATATCAAGATGTCCAAGAGTCACCGGGTCAAAACTGCCCGGATAAATTGCATTTTTCATGGTATCTGCCGTTATGTCCTTTTTTATTCTTTTATGAGAAATATATGTTTATTGGTCTTGTATTCCTTGCAGCGCACAATCCGGTATCCCAGAGTTTCCGCCGCCGGTATGTCGGTTTCCAGAGACGTCTCCGCAATCAGCACCGTGTTTTCTCCCACCAGGGAAGATCCTGCCAGGGCTTCCAGGACTCTGGTCTCCAGCTGCCGGTTATAGGGCGGGTCCATGAAGATAAAATCAAAGCATTGTCCCTGCTCTTCCAGCTTTTTCAGTCCTGCAAACACATCGCAGGACAGAACCCGTGCCCGGTCTTCCAGATGTGTGGTCTTCAGATTTTCTCTGATGCATGCGGTCTGGGCATTTCCGCTTTCCACAAAAACCGCCCTGGCTGCCCCCCGGCTCAGCGCCTCGATTCCGATGGCCCCGCTCCCGGCAAACAGATCCAGAAAACTGCATCCGTACAGGTCATTCTGAAGCATATTGAATAATGTTTCCTTTATCCGGTCCGTTGTAGGTCTGGTATCCAGACCTTCCGTTGTTTTCAGAAGCAGGCGTCTCGCACTGCCGGCAATTACTCTCATATATTACCTCATTTTGCTATTCTGTTCCATTATAATATTAATATCTCCGATATACAAGCTGTTTTCATGAAAATTTTAAGTCATTTTCGGCTTCCGGGATTCCGTCTGCCTCTCTGTTTTCCGTCCTTCTCCGGCAGTTCCTGCGCTGGTTCTGCACCTGATCAGAAAAAGACCCCTTCCGGAGATCCGTTCGCGGAAGGGGTCCTGTATCGGCAGTTCTGATTATTTGCCTGCCATCTGTTTTTCCTGAGCTTCGATCATCTTCTTGACCATGTGGCCGCCGACGCTGCCGTTCTGATAGGAAGTCAGATTTCCGTTATAGCCGTTTGTAAGCGGCACTCCCAGTTCTGTGGCAACTTCCATTTTAAACTTGTCCATGGCCTCCTTGGCTTCCGGAACTGCTGCACGATTGGAGCTGGTATTGTTTGTGTTAGACATATAAAACGCCTCCTTTTCAGTGTTTGCCGGAGTCTTCGGATGTATCCGTCGCTCCGGTGCTTGTTGGTACATTCCTAGTATGGACCCGAAAAAAGATTATACACTAGAAGGTTTTACGTTTTTTGTCATATTCAGGAAACTCAGTCTTTCAGGCACAGAAAAGCGCAGAGGTTTCCGCGTTTCTCCGGGGAATATCTGTGGGAAAACAGAAGTTCAGGATTACAGCGGGTACAGATGTCCGTGACGGAAATCTGGTTTTCCGGCACACCTGCCTCCATCAGGACAAGACGGTTGGCTTCCCAGAGATCCAGCTGGTATCTGCCGTTTTCCTTCCGGTAAAACAGGCGGTCATGATCCTTCTCCATGAATCCGGCTGCAAACTTTTCAATGACTTCAGCCCCCACTTCGTAGCAGTCCCTGCAGATGCTGGGCCCGATGCATGCGATCGCATCTTCCGGCACGGTGCCGAACGCCTCTTTCATGGTATCCAGTGTTTTCTGTCCCATGCGTTCCGCAGTTCCCCGCCAGCCGGAATGAGAAAGTCCGATGGCCCTGTTTTTCCGGTCAAGAAAGTACAGAGGAACACAGTCCGCAAAGAAGGTCACCAGAGTCATTCCGGGAATATCCGTCACCAGACCGTCCACATCCCGGTAATCCCGTTCTCTGACAACACCCTTTCCGGCATCTTCTTCCGTAACCAGACGCACGTTGGTGGTGTGGGTCTGCCATGTGAGAACCATGCGTTCCATCTCCACACCCAGAGCGGCTGCCATTCTCCTGTAATTTTCTTTTACGGCCTCAGGGTCATCTCCCCTGGTGAATGAAAAATTCATTGTGGAATAGGGACCTTTGCTGACGCCTCCCATTCTGGTGGAAAAGCCATGACGGACCATGCCGCTTTCTTCCAGAGCGGGAAAGGACAGATAGGTTACGCCGTTTCTGGTGATCTCTGTCATCGGATTCCGGTTTTCTTTTCTCAGCCATTGGTACATAATCAGACTCCTTTTGGTCAGAATGCATTTTTCAGATATGTTATGATTTCTCCGTCCACAGCTGCCGCATCAAATCTGCATGGAGTATCCTCAGGCAGCCGTTTTTCAAACAGATAATATTCTGCTGTCCTCCGCACCTGTGCGGCTTTTCTTGGGGTTACAGCCTCCAGTGCGCTTCCCATGGATCTGTTCTTCCGGTACTTCACTTCCACAAATACCAGAAAACGCCCGTCCGCAGCCACCAGATCGATTTCTCCGGACCGGCACCGGTAATTGGCCTCAAGGATCTTCATCCCCTGTTTTTCAAGATACTCCGCAATCAGCCGTTCATACTTTCCACCTGTTTGCCGGTTGTTTTCCCGCATGCCGTTCCTTTCTTTTTCCGTCAGACCGGAACAAAATGTCCGATAAAGCTCCTGCGGTGAATGGCACAGGGGCCGTATTCCTTAAGGGCGGCAATGTGAGCCGCCGTTCCGTAGCCTTTGTTCTTTGCAAATGCATACTCCGGATAAAGCCGGTCATATTCCGTCATCAGCCGGTCTCTGGTGACTTTGGCAAGAATGCTGGCGGCAGCTATGGATACACTCCTTGCATCTCCTTTGACGATGGGCACCTGACGGACCGGAATGCCGGGAATGGTGACCGCATCGTTTAAAAGAAGATCGGGAACAATTCCAAGCCCGTTTACGGCTTCGCGCATGGCTTCATAAGTGGCCTGAAGAATATTGATCTCGTCAATTCTTCCCGGAGACGCCGTTCCCACATGCCAGGCCACGGCTTTTTCAGTAATCTCCTGATACAGCTCTTCCCTGCGTTTTTCCGACAGCTTCTTGGAGTCGTTGAGATACAGAATGGTGCAGTCCGCAGGCAGAACTGCCGCCCCGGCCACCACGGGGCCTGCAAGAGGACCCCGGCCGGCTTCATCGATGCCGCAGATCAGCCGGCATTCCCCATACATCTTTTCAAACTCCTTCATGGCCTCCAGACGTGCCAGTTCTTTTTCCAGTTTTTCTCCTGTCAGAGGCTTTCTCATGATATTCCGTCCTTTCCTTCCGTACAGGATTCTGCGTCACATGCCCCTTCGGTTCCTTTTTCTTCTGTTTCCGGGAATTCCAGCGTGATACGTCCCAGCCGGCCGCTTCTGAAATCGTCCAGAAGAAGTCTGGAAGCCCGCTCCATATCGAGATTTCCGCCTTTCTGAAGGCATGCCCTCGCTCTGGCAATTCCTGAAAGCACCTCAGCCGGTTCTCCTGCCTCCTCCGTGAGTCCGTATTTTTCCACAAGAAGCCCCGGCATATGATCCCGCAGCCACCGGATCAGTTCCAGTGCCAGTTCCTCCTTATCCAGGATCTCCTCATTGACCGAGCCCAGAAATGCCAGCTTCAGTCCCACATTCTGATCTTCAAATTTGGGCCACAGGATACCGGGCGTATCCAGAAGTTCCACCTGCCGGTTCAGACGGATCCACTGATTTCCCTTGGTGACTCCTGGTCTGTTTCCTGTTTTTGTACATGCCTTTCCCGCCAGGCTGTTGATAAAAGTGGATTTTCCCACATTGGGAATTCCCACCACCATGGCCCGTACAGGCCGGTTCAGGATCCCGCGCTTCCTGTCCCTCTCGATTTTTTCCTTGCATGCCTCCTGAACCAGCTGACTGATCTGTTTCAGAGTTCCGCGGGCCCTGGCATCAATTTTCAGGACCTGATATCCTTTTCCTCTGTAGAAAGCGGTCCATTTTTCATTGCCCGGTTCGCAGGCCAGATCCGCCTTGTTCAGAAGAATCAGCCGGCCTTTTCCTTTCCCCAGTTCGTCAATATCCGGATTCCGGCTGGATATCGGCGCTCTGGCGTCCACCAGTTCGATGATCAGGTCAATGAGCCTGATATCTTCCTGCATGGCACGTTTCGCTTTTGTCATATGTCCGGGATACCATTGTATATTCATAATGTCCTCCTACGAGCTGACCAGACCAAAATCAGAAACAGACCGGAACCGCAGCCAGACTTTACCGATGATCTGCTCTCTTTTCACGTTTCCTATTCCAAAAAAGCGGCTGTCTTCACTGGAGTCACGGTTGTCCCCCAGAAGAAAATATTCATCTTCCCCCAGTTCCACCGGATGTTCCGCCGCTCCGGCAATGGATACATTTCCCAGATCCCCATCTGCCTCCAGCCGTTCTCCGTTGATGTAGACGGCACGGTCCTTTATCTGGACCGTTTCTCCGGGCAGGCCGATGACTCTTTTTATATTCTGCACACTTCCGTCCTGTGTAAAAACCACAATGTCAAATCTGTCAGGCTGTCCCAAATCGTAAGTCAGACGGTTTACCAGCACATAATCCCCCTGGGACAGCGCAGGTTCCATGGAATGGCCGTTCACAGACACACAGCAGCCAAACGCATAGACGGTATAGCAGGCCAGCACAATCATCACAAGAATGTCCACAATCCAGTTTACAGCCATCTGAATCCGGTTTTCTCCCAAATACACCACTCCTTTTCCTGCCGGAAGCTCTCCGGCCGGGAGACGGAATCTGTCCTCTGTGTAAAAAGAAAGGGACAATTTACATTGTCCCTTGAATCCGTCAGATTAATTACCTAACCAGTTCTTTTACCTTGGCAGCTTTGCCTACACGGTCTCTTAAGTAATTCAGTTTCGCACGTCTTACTTTACCTCTTCTTACCACTTCCACATTCTCTACAGCCGGAGAATGAAGCGGCCAGGTCTTTTCCACGCCGATTCCGTTGGAATTCTTTCTTACGGTAAATGTTTCTCTGACGCCGCCGTTCTGTCTCTTGATCACGGTACCCTCAAATACCTGGATCCTCTCACGGTTTCCTTCTTTGATTTTTGCGTATACCTTTACAGTATCGCCTACGTTGAAGCTGGGTACGTTTTCCTTCAGCTGAGCAGCCTCAATGTTCTTGATAATTTCGTTCATCTTTCATGAACCTCCTTAAAGTATTCGATGTTCTTACCCGCACACTGCGGCAGAGGACCATCTCTTATTTCACAGGGTAAGATTATATCATAAAAAAAATGGAAAATCAAGTCCTTACAGAACTTTGCCCAAAAATGATTTCAGGCGCTCCGATCTGGGATTTGAGAAAAATTCTGCCGGAGGCGCTTCCTCCACAAAATCTCCGCCGTCCAGAAACATGACCCGGTCCGCCACTTCTCTGGCAAACCCCATTTCATGGGTCACAACGATCATGGTCATATGTTCTCTGGCCAGTTCCCGCATGACAGCCAGAACCTCCCCCACCATTTCCGGATCCAGCGCCGATGTGGGTTCGTCAAACAGCATCACATCCGGTTTCATCATCAGGGCCCTGACAATGGCAATTCTCTGTTTCTGGCCTCCGGAAAGCTGATCCGGGTAGGCATTTTTCTTGTCCAGAAGTCCGACCCGGCTCAGCAGTTTCTCTGCTTCCGCAGCCGCATCTTCCTCTTTCATCCCCAGAAGCTTCACAGGTGCGATGGTCATGTTTTTCAGAATACTCATATGGGGAAACAGATTGAACTGCTGGAACACCATTCCCATTTTCCTGCGGAGTTTGTTGATATCCGCTCCGGGAGCCGTAATGTTACGTCCCTCAAACAGGATGCTGCCTCCCGTGGGAACCTCCAGAAGATTCATACACCTGAGAAACGTGGATTTTCCCGAACCGGACGGTCCCACCACAAAAACCACTTCCCCTTTTTTTATGGTTGTGGTGATATTTTTAAGGACCACATTGGTGCCAAAGGATTTATACAGGTCATTGACCTGGATAAGTGGTTCGCCCGCCTGAATCTCCGGCAGCGCTGTCTCATTTTTGCCCATGTCCTACTTCCTTTCATTCTTTCTCAGTTTCTTTTCCAGTCTCCCGACCATGGCAGTCAGGAATGTGACAACGATCCAGTATACAAAGGCCACCGTAAACAACGGCAGCGCCGCATTGTATGTCCGGCTGCGGATGATGTCGCCGCCTCTGGTAAGATCCTGAAGGGCTATGAATCCGGAAACGGAAGTTTCCTTAAGTAATGCAATAAACTCATTGCAGAGAGCCGGAAGCACATTTTTGAATGCCTGCGGCAGAATAATGTACCAGATTGTCTGACAGTAATTGAATCCCAGACTTCTTCCTGCCTCAAACTGCCCGTTGTCCACAGACATGATTCCGGAGCGGAAAATCTCGGCCACATAGGCACCGGAGTTGATTCCGAAGGCCAGAACGGCACAGACAATTTTGGACGCGTCCGGTGTGGCAAAAATAAAATAGTACATGATCATCAGCTGTACCACCACCGGTGTTCCGCGGATTACGGAGAGATAGACCCGGCAGATGCCGTCCAGAATCTTCAGTTTTCCGGTCTTCTGGTTGGTAGACCGGATCACGCCCACAATCATTCCCAGAACAATTCCCAGAAGCACCGCAAACAGGGTGATTACCAGCGTATTCTGCAGTCCCTTCAGGATATATTTTTCAAACCTGTCATCTGCAACAAAGTTCAGATAGAACTGTTCCGGGGTAAAATAGTTTTTCCACTGTTCCACGTCGAAATTCCTTTCCCTTGGCGCAGAACAATGCCCAAGCATACGCTCCGGCATTGTTCCATGGTGTCATGTTTTCCTTTTTGCAGTGCAGACAATCCGTCTGCGTTTCCGGTTTATTCTGCCGGAATATATTTGTTCATGATCTCGTCGATGGTTCCGTCTTCCTGGAGCTCATCGATGGCTGCATTGAGCTTGTCCAGAAGTTCTGTATTTCCCTTCTGTACCGCAATGGCATATTCTTCCTTGTCCAGATCTTCTCCGGCCTGCTTCAGGTCTTCATTCTGAGCCAGAAATACCTTTGCCGGTGCCTTGTCGATCATGACAGCATCGATTTTTCCCTGTTTCAGGGACTGCACGGCTTCGAAGAAAGAATTGTACCGTTCCACATTTTCGTCACCCACCAGCTCAGAAGCCTTAAGGTCGCCTGTGGTTCCTGTCTGAGCACCGACTTTGTGTCCTTCCAGCGTATCAACTCCCTGAATTTCCTCGTTGGAAGCCTGTACCAGAATCACCAGTGCGGAATCCGCATAGGTATCTGTAAAGTCCACAGATGCTTTTCTTTCATCGGTCACGGTCATACCGGCCATGGCAAAATCACACTTTCCGGAAACAACCGAAGGAATGATTCCGTCAAATGCCATATCCTCAATCTTCAGCTCCATACCAAGATTTTCAGCAATGGCTGCCGCAATCTCCGCATCGATTCCTACGATACTGTCTCCGTCATAATACTCCCAGGGTTCGAATTCCGCATTGGTTCCCATCACCAGAACCCCGCCGCTTTCTGCCGGCGCTTCCGTCTCTTCCCCTGTGGTTTCTGCTGCTTCGGTCTTGCTTTCTGTTTCTGCAGATGTCTCTGCTGCCGCAGCTGCTGTGGTTTCCTCTGCGGTGCTGCCGGATCCGCATGCTGCCAGGGATGCGGCCATACCCATTGTCAGGATAATTGCTGCTGCCTTTTTCATCATTTTCATAATTTTCTCCTCCTGGACGCCGGAAACTTCCGGCCTTCTGATAATATACAAAAAAATGAATAAATATTACATCTGTTATTTTAACTCATTCTTCTGAAAATGCAAGCACTTTTTAGGTTTTTTCACCGGCGTCCTCACTCCGCTCCGCCAGCAGTTTTTCGAGGAACTGCTGTTCTTTTTTTGAAAGCACCGCATCCGCCAGAAGTTCCGGCCTGCGTTCCAGAGTCCTTATGATGGACTGTTCCCTGCGCCATCTGTCTATGTTGGCATGATGGCCGGAAAGCAGGATTTCCGGAACCTTCCTCCCCATGAACTCCTCCGGCCTGGTATACTGAGGATATTCCAGAAGATTATCATGGAAGGATTCAAACTCCGCCGAGTCTCCGTTGTTCAGGACTCCGGGGATCAGCCTGGAAATACAGTCAATCATCATCATGGCCGGCAGTTCACCTCCGGTCAGAACATAATCGCCGGCAGACAGAAAGTCTGTAACAATCATATCCAGGACTCTTTCGTCCACGCCTTCATAATGTCCGCACAGAAAAACCAGTTCCTCTTCCCTGGAAAGTTCCTCGGCAATCTTCTGATTGAACACACGCCCCTGAGGCGTCATGTAAACCACCCGCGGCTTTTTTCCGGACCGGCCGGCAATGGCCTCATAAGCCCGGTATATGGGTTCCGCCTGCATCACCATACCGGCTCCGCCGCCATAGGGATAATCATCCACCTGCCCGTGGCGTTCCAGAGTATAGTCGCGGATATTGACCGCATCAAAGGACACCAGGCCTTTCGCGGCTGCCCGTCCCAGAATGCTGGTATTGAGTCCGTTCATCACCATTTCCGGGAACAGCGTCATCACGTGAAATTTCATCCGTTTCCTCCTCCTACAGATCCAGAAGCCCGTCCATCACATGGACCAGCATTTCCTTTTTTTCCAGATCCACCCGGAGAATGCAGTCACCGATGGCCGGCAGCAGAATTTCTTTTCCCTCTGCAGTTTTCACGGAATACACGTCGTTGGCTCCGGTCTGAAGCACATCCTCCAGAATCCCCAGAACCTCTCCTTCATCCGTAACAACAGAAAGGCCGATCAGATCGGCAATAAAATACTCATCCTCTGACAGTTCCACCGCCTGATCCCTTGTGATCATCAGATCTTTCTGGCGGAATCCTTCCACATCCTCTATTTTATCAAGTCCGGAAAATTTCAGGATCACCAGATTCTTGAAAAACTTCACCTGCTGGATTTTCAGGACTTTCTGTTCCTTTCCTGTATCCAGAATCACGGATTTCAGTTTTTTAAACCGCTTCATGTCATCGGTGGTGGGATAGACCTTGACCTCACCGTGAATACCATGGGGCGCCGTGACCACGCCCACCCGCAGCAGATTTTCCATTTGGATACTCCTTTTCGCACAGCATATAAGAGAAAAGGGCTGCAATCAAAGCATGCTCTGATCACAGCCCTCCATATTACTGAATTTCCACAGTAACTTTCTTCTCCATTTTGGAAGAAGCGGCTTTCACCACGGAACGGATGGCCTTTGCAATTCTGCCCTGTTTTCCGATCACCTTTCCCATATCAGAAGAGGCAACCTTCAGTTCAATGACAATCTCGTCTTCCTTTTCCGTTTCTGTAACCGCAACTTCATCAGGATTATCAACCAGTGCCTTAGCAATTACTTCGACCAATTCTTTCATCAATCACACCTCGCGTTACTGGATGATGCCGGCTACTTTTAAGAGTTTTCCAACTGTCTCGGTCGGCTGAGCACCTGTAGATAACCACTTCTTAGCTGCTTCCTCGTCGAATTTTACTACGCTCGGCTCGCAGTTCGGGTCATAGTATCCGATTTCCTCGATGAATCTTCCATCTCTCGGGGAACGGGAATCAGCAACAACAATTCTATAGAAAGGAGCCTTCTTCTGGCCCATCCTTCTCAGTCTCATTTTTACTGCCATTTCATTTCACCTCCTTGAAATATGCTTTTATAAGCTATGCGAAAACGCATTTGCTAACTTGAAATCAGAACGGAAGCTTGAATTTTCCCATCATGCCGGGAAGCCCGCCCCTCCGTTTTCCGCCCATCATGCCGGGAAGCTGTTTCATAAGTTTCCGCGACTGTTCAAACTGCTTGACGATCCGGTTCACTTCGGAAATGTCCACGCCTGCACCTTTTGCAATCCTCTGTTTCCTGGACGGATTCAGAACAGACGGATTGGAGCGCTCCTCCTTTGTCATGGAAAGGATAATGGCTTCCACCCGGTCCATGGACTTTTCGTCTATATCAAGATTCCCCTTCATCTGATTCATGCCCGGCATCATGTTCAGAATGCTGGCCATGCCGCCCATTTTCTTGATCTGGCGCATCTGATCCAGGAAATCATTGAAATCGAATTCGGCCTTCCGGAGTTTCTGGCTCATCTCCCGGGCCTTTTCCTCGCTGACCTCAAACTCTGCCTTTTCAATCAGGGACAGGATATCTCCCATACCCAGAATTCTTGAAGCCATACGGTCCGGATAGAACTGTTCCAGATCCGAAAGCTTTTCTCCCATACCCACGTACAGGATCGGCCGGCCCGTAACGGAACGGATGGACAGAGCAGCACCGCCTCTGGTATCACCGTCCAGCTTGGTCAGTATGACGCCGTCCACGCCGATTTTTTCGTTGAAGGTTCCAGCCACATTGACCGCATCCTGACCGGTCATGGCGTCCACCACCAGCACCGTCTGGTCCACATGGACCGCTTCCTTGATCTCCACCAGTTCATCCATCATGGATTCGTCGATCTGAAGACGTCCTGCCGTATCCAGGAACACCAGATTCATGCCTTCCTTCCTGGCATGTTCCACAGCAGCTCTGGCAATGTTGACCGGCTTCTGGTTCTCTCCCATGGAGAACACCGGCACGCCCACTTTTTCTCCGTTGACCTGCAGCTGTTTGATGGCCGCCGGACGGTAGATATCACAGGCCGCAAGGAGAGGCTTCCTTCCCTTGGCCTTGAACTTTCCGGCCAGCTTTGCTGTGGTCGTCGTCTTGCCGGCGCCCTGAAGACCGATCATCATGATCACGGTGATCTCGTTCTGCGGTTTCAGCGCCAGCTCCGTGGTCTCGGAGCCCATGAGCTTTACAAGCTCTTCATTTACAATTTTTATTACCATCTGTCCCGGAGTCAGGCTGGTCAGCACATCCTGACCAATCGCCCGTTCCTGTACAGAACTGATAAACTGTTTTACAACCTTGAAACTGACATCGGCCTCCAGAAGCGCCATTTTCACTTCCTTCAGCGCCGTTTTCACGTCTGCTTCCGTCAGCCGCCCTTTGCCTCTCAAATTCTTGAAGACATTCTGCAGCTTATCGGCCAAACTTTCAAATGCCATGCAATCTCTCCCTCAATGTCAAAGCTGTCCGATTTCTCCGGAAATCTCTTCGATGCGGTCGATCAGGCTCATGTCGCCGGTCTCCTTATAAGCACCCGCCAGCGCCCGGATTTCCTCCACCATCTTTTTCGTCCTGTTGAACTTGTCAACCAGGCCGAGCTTTTCCTCATAGCCGCCAAGAATCCGGTCACAGCGCTTCACCAGGTCATGAACTCCCTGTCTGCTGATCCCCTGCTCTTCTGCGATCTCGCTTAAAGACATGTCATTGAAGACCACATCCTCATAGATGTGCCTCTGATGCTCGGTCAGGAGCTCCCCGTAAAAATCATACAGAAGTCCCTGCTCCACAATTTTTTCCATTTCCGATCACCTGCGTAATCATACTATAAAACCGGACAGGTGTCAAGTATTTTTTCTTGACACCTGTCAAATTTTTTATTATGGGGCCGGGCATCCCTGCTCCGGCTGAGGCACAGGTTATTCCTCCGCAATTTCCCTCACTGCCTCAATGGCCCTGTCGATCTCCTCCTCCGTATTGAACCAGGACATGGAAAACCGCACCATCCCCTGTTCCACGGTTCCCATGGATTCATGCATGAGCGGCGCACAGTGCGCTCCCGGCCGTGTGGAAATCCCGTAGGTAAAGGAAAGTTCATCGCTGACCTCCGACGAATCATAGTCCCGGATATTGATGGCCACCACCGCCGCCCGGTAGTCTGTGGAAAAATCGCCGTAGATTTTCACGCCGGGAATGTTCTTAATCCCGTCATAGAACCTCCGCATCAGCCGGATTTCCTTTTCATGCACCGTATCGATGCCGGTTTCCATCAGAAACCCCAGAGCCGCATGAAGTCCGGCAATGCCGTGTCCGTTTAAGGTTCCGGCTTCCAGAGCCGTCGGCATCTCATGCGGATGTTCTTTCAGATATGTCTGTACGCCGCTGCCGCCGGATTTAAGCGGCGCCACGGAAATCCCTTCCCGGACGCAGATTCCGCCGGTACCCTGAGGTCCGTAAAGACCTTTATGACCTGTAAAGCAGAGGACGTCTATATTCATCTTTTCCATATCAATAGGAAGCACGCCGGCCGTCTGGGAGGCATCCACCACAAAGAGAAGTCCGTGTTCCCGGCAGAATTTCCCGATCAGTTCCAGATCGTTGGCATTTCCCGTCAGATTGGATGCATGGGTGCAGACGACCCCTTTCGTCTCCGGACGCAGCGCGGAAGAAAGAAGATCCGTCCTGAGTCTGCCCCGTTCATCACAGGGAAGGAACGTCACGGCTGCTCCCTGCTTTTCCAGCCGGTACAGAGGCCGCAGCACGGAATTATGCTCCATCACCGTGGATATGATGTGGTCTCCGGGGCCGAAAAGCCCGAAAATCGCCGTGTTCAGCGCCTCGGTGGAGTTGCAGGTAAACGCCGCCTGCTTGGGATTTCCCAGATGGAACATGGAAGCCAGCCGTTCCCTGGTCTCAAAAATCACTCTGGATGCGTCCAGGGATGCCTCATGAGCCCCCCGTCCGGAGTTTCCCATGTGCCTCATGGCCGATACCACCGCGTCAATGACGCAGTCAGGCTTTTTCATGGTGGTCGCCGCATTGTCAAGATAGATCTCCGTCATATCTCCTTTTCCTCCTTTAAAAGCGCCGGTTCGTTCTGCGCCTGCACAAAAAGGGCAGCCGGACTTTCCCCGGAAAGCCGGTGAAAACCATCTGCCCTTTCTTCATCAGTATAATATTTCTGCCATCTCCTCAGACTCAAGCCCAAGAGAAAAAAGCAGGCCTTCCATGCTTTCCCGTTCTTCCGGCACGGTACACCAGGCCAGACCGCATCCTGCGGACAGTTCTCTGGGAACCGGAATCATCCGGCCGGGAAGCGCCTGTTCCTTACAGGCCTTCTCCACGGCAATGGCATCTGCCGTGGTATGGAAGGTAATAATCAGTTTCAGTTCTTTTTTTCTCATTCAGTTTCTTTCCTACTGGATCACCAGTTCAAATTCGTCGCCCTTTTCCGTCACGGTCACTTTCTTTCCCTGACTCTTTGCAAACTTCTCCACATTTGCGCGGGTGTGGGGCTCACTCACAAGGACCTTAACGGCCTCATTTCCATGACTTTTTAACGCCTGGGATGTGAGCATCACCGGCTCAGGACAGGACAAACCTCTTGCATCTACTTCATACATGACCTTTTCCCTCTTTTCTCTTTCCGTGCAGGCTTATGCATCCCTGCGCTTTGCAAAACCAATAATAAACAGAATCACGATGCAGGCTACCACAGCCACCTGGCCGTTGATTCCCGGTCCTCCGGCCACAGCTGCCGTGGTTTCCGTTGCTGCCGCTGCCGCCACACCGGCAAGACCGAAGTTATGACAGAACGCAGCACCCACCAGCAGTCCCAGGAAAGTCACAGCAGAATCAGAAGAACCCTGGCCTGCAAGAACCAGCTGTCTTAAGGGGCAGCCGCCTGCAAGAACGGCAGCAAAACCTACCGCATAAAGTCCAAGGAAATTCCAGATATGCTGCGCATGAGCCACAGGCTGTCCGTCGAAGGAAAGCTTGAATCCGCCGGTGGCCAGATTGAATACCAGCATAACCAGGAAAAAGCCTCCGATAATGGTAATCAGGTCAAAATTTCTCATCAGAATCACGTCACGGATGCTGCCTGCAAAGCAGGTTCTGCATCTCTGTGCAATGGCTCCGAACACAAGTCCTGCGATCAGGGAAACCAGCACCGGAGCATGCATGCTGCCGGGACCGCTTTCGCTGAATGCAAACAGGGACGTGGTCACGCTTAAAATCAGAAGCACCACCAGCACGATGGGAAGCACCGCGCCGGAGCTTTTATGTATGGTATAGGAACGGCCCAGGGAAAATCCGCGTTTCAGCGCCAGAGTTCCGGTAAAGATACCGGCCACAAATCCCACAAATCCCACATAGGCATTGAGGTCGCCTGCTGACATACGGATCACCATACGGAGCGGGCATCCAAGAAATGCCAGAGAGCCGATCATCATGATCACACCCAGAACGAAACGGATCATCGGGGAAGAACCGGCTGTGGAACGATATTCTCTGGTGGCCAGTGCAACCAGAAAGGCACCGCATACGATTCCTACAATCTCCGGCCTCATGTACTGGACAATGGGTGCCGTGTGAAGCTTCATGGCTCCGGCAGAATCACGGATAAAGCAGGCAATGCACATCGCCATGTTTTTCGGATTGCCCATGTAGGCCAGGACCGCCGCAAGTGCGCCAAGAACCAGACCTGACGCCAGAAGCGTCTTTTTGTTTTCAGCTAAATTCATCTCTGTTACCCCTTTTCTTTTGACGATTTTGACATCAAAGGCAGAGTTACTCTGTCTCCATACTGCCAATCTTACCAAAATATTTCCGGGGCGTCTAATTTAAAAAAACTTAGCAGAAACAGAACCCATAGTTTTTTTCTATACCGAACCGGTCTTGCTTTCCGAACACGCTCTGCTTATGCAGGATACCCTTTTTCCGCGTTTCAGAAAGTCTGCTGCCGGTCCTGACATGGTCTTATTCCATGTTTTTTCTTTCACGGGCAAAGTTCAGGAATTCCTCCGCTGCCGGGGACAGACAGGCAGATTTATTATAGGTCAGATAAAATACCCGCTTTTTCTTCAGTCCTCCGATTTTGAAGTACCGGATTCCTTTCTTTCCCATCCCCGAGCAGACGGCCCGTTCAGACACAATGGAAACTCCCAGGCCGAGCGCCACGGCCTGACGGATAGCCTCCATATTGTTCATGCGTGCCACCACGGAAACATTCTTGAATACGGCCTTTCCGTCCACCAGAGCCTTTTCCATCTCTTCCTTGGTGCCTGACCCCTCTTCTCTGAGAATAAACGGACACTTCAGAAAAGTTTCCGCAGGAAGCAGATCCCCGTCCTGAAATTCCTCGTACCGGGGATCCGCCGGTGTGATGAGAACCATATCGTCCGTAAACATGGGTTCATACGCCAGACCGGTATTGCCTTTATATCCGGTGAATCCGATCTCTCCCTTCTGATTCAGAAGATTCTCATTTACGTTGTGACTGTCCGACTGCTCCACATAGAACCGCACCTTGGGATTTTTCCGGTGAAACTCCCGCATCAGTTCAGGAAGAAAATACTGGCCCGGAATGGTAGACGTCTGGATATCCAGAATGCCTGACAGCTCCTCCTTCACATCCCGGACAGAAAGGACCGCCTTGGCGCGGGTGTTGAGAAGCGCCGTGGCGTAAGAGTAAAACTCCCGTCCCTGCGGGGTCAGAGAAATTTCTCTCCCGCTGCGGTGAAACAGAAGAACGCCCAGTTCGTTTTCCAGGTTGCTCACATGGGCACTGATGGTGGGCTGACTTAAAAAAGTCGCGTCCGCTGCCCTGGAAAAACTTTTGTATTTTACGGCATTGACAAATGCCTCCAGCTGTCTGAATTCCATATTTCCTCCGCTACTTCAGAAGAATACGCACATCATCCTGTTTTTTCGTGATCTTCTGCTGGTCGAGATACTCCAGAATCATCAGCACGTATTTTCTGGAAGTCCCCAGCAGATCTCTGTATTCTGCCAGAGAAATGGTCGGACTGGTCTCAAAGTGTTTATTGAGAAGCGCCATGGCTCTGTCAAAATGCGTTCTGTGAATATAGGCACCGGGATTCAGCTTGACGAGAGTTCCCTCCTTAAACAGATCCATGAGAACCTGTTTTGCCTGCTTTTTATCCTTGAACTGTGCCATCACGTCATCCGTGGCCGGCGCCTCAACGCCTGCATCCAGATACGTTTTCAGCATCGTATCCCGCATTCCCGAATGAGCGTCCGAATATTTGGCGGAGAAGCCCGCAACCGCCACCGTGCTTCCGGAAGCGGTAATGACACCCCGCTTGATCAGTTCGTTAAGAAGAACATCTCCCTTTTTTGGATCTGTCAGGTAAAAGCGTTCCAGAATCCTGCTCTTGAATTCTTCTTTCTCCATACCGGCAGCAATGGGATTTTCCTTATGGAAGGCATTGAGAATTTCCAGACTGGTTCCCGTGACCTTGTCCCAGAAATTTTTGTGGAAATAATTCCCGTCATTCAGAGACAGGGCCTTCTTTTTCTTCTTCAGTACCTCCAGAAGTTCTCCCGTTTCCCGGTCTGTCCAGTTCATTTTGGCCGCCAGCCGGTGAATACCCGGGAAATGAATACTCTCCTCTTCCAGAACCAGTTCCAGTACTTCCTCATCGGTACCGTTCTCCCGTATGGAAAGGCTCCGTATCAGACTGTCCTGAAGTCTTTTATGCTTGCCCGGACTGGCGTCCAGAATCATTCCGCCGCCAAAGGTCTCCACCGGGGAATAGAACCGGATAATGAACCGGTCCGTACGTTTTACCGCCACCGGCTCATCGAAACGCAGCTGGACAAAGGCCCCTTCTCCCGGCTCCACCACATCCTTATCCAGAACAACCGCCTTGGCAATGGTCTGGGCTGATCCGTAATTGAAATGAATCCGGTCGCCGTTCCTCAGCTGACGTTCCGTGGTCTTGAACAGCTGAATCTTCACGTCCAGAAATGTGCTGTTGGTCAGAGAACCGGGAGCTGCAAGAACTTCTCCTCTTTCCAGGTCCTCTTTTTTTATATTTGCCAGGTTCACCGCAGTCCGCTGGCCGGCCAGAGCTTCATCTTCCTTCTGGCCATGACTCTGGATCCCACGGATCTTTAAAATCCTCTCCTGAGGATATACCATGATTTCCTCACCGGTCCGGCAGCTTCCCTCCAGAAGCGTTCCCGTAACCACGGTGCCGAATCCCTCCATGGTAAACACACGGTCAATGGGAAGTCTGAAAAGCTCCGGCTCACTGCGCCGTATGCCCACGGAACGAACCTTATCCAGAATCATGGATTTCAGAACATCTATATTTTCTCCCGTAAAAGAGGAAACCCGGATCCTGTCCGCGTGTTCCAGAAAGCTTCCCTCCACCAGGGCAGACACATCTTCCTCCACCATTTCCGCCCAGTCATCGTCCACCAGATCGGCTTTGGTAAATACGATGATTCCCTGACGGATATGCAGCATTTTCAGGATCTCAAAATGCTCCACTGTCTGGGGCATGACACCCTCGTCCAGGGCGATTACAAGAAGCACCAAATCGATACCGCCGATACCGGCCAGCATGTTCTTCACAAACTTTTCATGCCCCGGCACATCGATGATGCCGATATGGAGTCCTTCCTCATTGGGAAGGTTGGCAAAACCCAGCTCAATGGTGATTCCTCGTTTCTTCTCCTCTTTCAGTCTGTCTGTATCCACTCCTGTCAGAGCCTTGATGAGACAGGTCTTTCCATGATCCACATGTCCTGAGGTACCGACAATGACATTCTGCATCCGGCATCACGCTCCTTTCCCCTCTTGTTCCTGGCGCTCTGCAAAGGCGAACGCATCAGCAACCGCATCCAGTTCCTCTTCCCGTATGGTGCGGACCGAAAGGATGACTTTATCATGGGCCACCCGGACGATCACCGGAGTCTCCGCTTTTCTCATCAGCCGCTCCAGCCGCTCTGCCGTCATGGTTTCCGGCGCCGCAGTCACGGAATATCCGGAAAGCAGCGTTGTGGGGGCGGAGCCTCCTCCGATCTGATCTTTGCACGGTTCCATATCCAGTACAAAGCTTTGGGTCTTCTGTGAAATTTTCTCTTTCAGAAGTGCTGCACGGCTTTTCAGCTCATCCTCCGGCGTTGTGATCATTCTGAGCACCGGAATTGCAGACCTGGCGCCTTCCATATCCAGATATTCAAAAAAAGTAGCTTCCATGGCAGCCAGTGTCATCTTGTCCACACGGAATGCACGGGCCAGAGGATGCTTCTTCATCCGGTCCACATATTCTTTTTTTCCTATTATAATTCCGCCCTGCGGGCCTCCCAGAAGCTTGTCGCCGCTGAAAAGTACCACGTCAGCCCCGTCCTTCAGTGCATCCAGAACGGTGGGCTCATCCACTCCGTACCTGGAAAGATCCGTCATCAGGCCGCTTCCCATATCATAAATCATGGGAACACCCAGTTCCTTTCCCAGAGCTGCCAGTTCCTTCACAGACACATCCTCTGTAAAGCCGACAATCCGGTAATTACTGGTATGGACCTTCATCAGAGCTGCCGTCATTTCCGGATCAAAGGCCTTTCTGTAATCGGACACCTTGGTCTTATTGGTGGTTCCCACTTCTCTCAGATGGGATCCGCTCTGCTCCATAATCTCCGGAACCCGGAAGGATCCTCCGATTTCCACCAGTTCCCCTCGGGATACAATCACTTCTTTCCCCCAGCCCATGGCGGAAAGACAGAGCATGGTGGCCGCTGCGTTGTTATTGACCACCATGGCAGCCTCTGCCCCGGTGATCCGTGCAATGATCTTTTCCACATGATCATGCCGGGAACCTCTCATACCGTTCTTTACATCATATTCCAGATTGGAGTAGGAATCCGCCACAGACAGAATGCTGTCCACGGCTGCGCGGCAGAGATTGGCTCTTCCCAGATTCGTATGCAGCACCACTCCGGTGGCATTGATCAGTCGCCTCAGATTCCTTTTCTTTTTTCCATTCACATGGCTGCAGATCTCCGCGATCATCTCTCCGCGGTCCGGTACATCCGTCCTGTCACCGGAAAGAATTTCCTTTCTGATCTTGTCTGTGATTTCTCTTGCCGCATCTACGACAACGGCCCTGGGAGTTGTTTCCATAAAAAAAATGAGCTGCTCATCCAGTAGCAACTCGTCCATTTTTGGAATACTCCGCAGAATTTCCTGCTTTTTTTCCATATATAATTTCCTCCTACTACTTCGATGGGATAAAAACGGAGGAGGTGGGAATCGAACCCACCCAGGAGGCTCTTAACCCCCTACAACGGTTTTGAAGACCGCGAGGCACACCAGCAACCTATCTACCTCCACATCTTGCAGTATAACATGGTTTATTCTACCACGTATTTTTCATTCTGTCAATGACTGAATTGATGTAATAATTAAAACAATTCCTTTTTTTACTGCGGATCACTGCTCCGGACAGACCCAAAGGCCTTCCGGAGCAGCTTCCTGTCCGCAGAATCAGCCGACGTAGCCGGCTTCTTTCAGGATCTCATACGCACGTGCCTTCTTATCCGCAGCCATCAGGACGATGGGACCGGTACATCCCATACCGCTCTCTGCGTAAATGCCTGCTTTCCAGAGTGCCTTGACCGCATCTTCCAGGTCCATGACCTCAATGCCGGGGATCTGGTCTGTACAGATCTCCTTGGGCGGAGCTGTAACGGCTTCCTCGGAAGCAGCTTCCTTCTTGCCTGCGGAACGGATCTCATCCAGAATTGCATCCAGTCCGGCTTTCTTGGCCTTTGCAAACTCTTCGTCTGCAACAGCTTTCCAGTTATGTTTCACCAGATTGGTGGCAAATTCCATGGCGCCTGCAATGACCGGAGCACCGGAAGCCCGGGACACGATCATGATCAGACGGCTGTATCCGTCTCCGATACCGGGGCCATATCCGAATCCAACAGATTCATAGCTGCCGCCGGTGGTATAAGCTGAGAAAATCTTCATCATCAGATTTCCTGTCAGGGAATCCATGACCATAACGTCAGGCGTACCTGCCAGCAGGTCGTTTCCTCTCATGACAATTCCGCCGTCCGCACGGGCAGACTGGGCAAAATTAATGTCATATCCCTGTTCTTTCAGCTTTACAAGGGCTTTTTCCGTCTGTCTTGCCCCGTCAATATTGGCAATTCCTACTGTGGGATGTTCGATTCCCTCAGCCTTTGCCGCAATAATTCCGTAAACGGCATTTTTTACCATGCCGCAGATTCTGTCGGTATCAGACGTACCTGTGGTTGTTGCGATATACATGGCTTTTCCGATGCCGGGGGTAATGACCTTACCCACGGTGGAAACGCCGATGGGGAATGGATAATGCATGGTGACTGCGGCGTCAATCTCGCCGGAATCCAGCATTTTTTCCATCTCCTTATGGATATCTTCTCCTTTGATCAGAAGAGCCTTGATTCCTCTGGACGCAGCCAGTTCCATGGCTCTTTCGATATTATCCTCACCATGCTCACTGCCTTCGCTGGCAAAGCCGATCACCGGCTGCTTTCCGTACTGACCGGTTTCCAGGGCATCTGCCACTTCCAGGAAGGTTTCCGCAATGAGTTTTTTAATTTTCATATCTGACATAAAACCCCTATCCTTTCTGACGGCAGTTTCTTATTCTCCAAGCAGTCCTTTGGCAAATTCTCTCATGGCCTCACCGATCATGGTCTTTACCTTTGCCTCGTCAAATCCTGCGTTTCCGCCTTCTGCAGCAGAACCGTCATTGGCCTGTACCACAAAGGAAACACCGTCGAACAGGTTTGTCATTCTTCCCAGGAACAGACTGCCCTTGCCGATGATCATGGCACGCTTGGTCTCGCCTGCCAGAACCTCGTCACGAAGGGGTCCCATATAGGGAACGCCGGACGGAATATGGCCCTGTGTGGGAGCCCATCCGGTCATACCGTGCTCTTTTACAAACTTGGCAATATCTGCTCTGGCGATTTCGCCCTTCTTTACACCCAGGGCAGCAATCATCTTGTAGTTGGCTTCCGGAACATCTCCTGCTCCTGCCGGTTTTGTGATATCCGGGTTCTGCATTTCCGGAGAATACTTGTCGATGTCAAGAATGTTCAGGCCGGCTGCTTCCAGAGGATTGGTCACCAGTGCGGTGATTACGTTCTGGGGTGCGGAACCGGTGCCGATGGTATGACGGCCGACAATATCCGTACGGATCTGCGGGCTCACGCCGTCGTCCTCACTGATCATGACGGAGAATCCGGCAATGGCATCTTCCAGAATCGGAAGACCTTTCTTTACATGATCCTTACCGTTCATGCCCAGTTTTGCAGTACAGCCTCCGGCAGTAACCACCACATGTTTGAAGGTTCCTGCCTTTACCAGTGCAGCTGCATGAAGCAGTGCATGAGCCGGTCCTGCACAGAATCCGCGTACGTCGGAACCGGTGGCGTTTACAAAGCCTGCAATCTCAGCAGCAGCCTTTGCAAAGTTTCCGCCGCCTCTCTGGTTCATATCGCCGCATGCTTCCTCGCAGCAGTCGATTACATAGTCTACTTCTTCCGGATTGATGCCGGCCTTTTTCACCAGTTCAATCAGGGAAAGTACGTTGGAAGCCTTGGTTACGATGTTTTCAAGCATCACATGTGCAGACAGGTTCACGTCCACATCATGAGCACGTTTCACAGCACCTACCAGTTTTCCGTTCTGGTAAAGTCCCTCTGCATGCTCGTCATTTACAAGGGCTTCAATCTGCTCGGAAGAGCTTTCATTTTTATCGAGAACTGCCAGCTGATCCTCTTTCAGAAGATTCTGGGCAGCCAGTTTCGTCTTTACATCCTGGGCAAATGCTTTCTCAAGCTGTACCAGGTCGAACACATCACAGATCTGCATCAGTCCGTAGAACTCATCCTGAGGCATGATCTGACCATATTTTCCGTCACGGGAGGCATTTTCCCATTTCTTGTCATAGAATGGGAATTCCGTGGCTGCCAGGTCTGCAGGTTTTGCATTTCCGATATAAACCTGGTTGGGTATGTAGGATACTGCATCTTCAAAACTTCTCAGATGGCCCGGTAATTCCTTCAGATATTCGGAATCCGGATTTACGATCATTTCCGTTGTCTGTGTCGTACCGTTATGGATTACCATATCCGGTGTAATTGCCAGTGTATAGCTGGCTCCTTTTAATACTGGATACCCGTTCATTACTACACCTCATATCTTAAAATGGGGGCGCCTATTCAGCGCCCCCTTTGATTCGCCACAGCAATCAAGAAGGCTGCCAGTGGCAGGCTCTTTGTTACAGATACTTACAGTACTCGTCTCTGATGGAAGACATTTCGTTTGCAATGTCATCCACATCCATAACCATTTCCATCATGCTGATCTGCTCGTCATAAACAGCAGGATCAACCTCTGCCTTAATTTCATCTTCACAAATGTGATATACAGTCAGTCCCAACTGGACTCCTGCTAATGGGCCTGCGAAAGTCGGATCACCCGCAGTAACGGTTTCAGCTGCCAGACCGGCTGCCTCACCCTCTGCCGCACCGAGAACAACAACTACGTTCTCCGGTCCGTACTTTTCTGCGAAATCTTTTACTCTCTTCTGATTTTCCAGGTCCATAGCACCCGCGGACGTTCAGACAAAGCACTCGGTGGATGAATAAACAACATCACCGCCTGCCGTTTTTACGCAAGCTTCGATGGATGGCCCTGGAATTCCGTCACGGTCACCGATGATAACTACTTTTTTACCATTCAGGATAGCCATAGCATCTTTTCCTCCTTTATTTATTTGATGCACCTGTCCGGTCCGGACCGGTGCGATAGCCTGTGAACCCGCTGTGCGTATTCCCAGACTTGAAAAACACATGAAATGTGTTATTTCCTTTGTATCATTCCCTGCCGTTTCCGGCAGTCCCGGCCGGACGCCGGGCATTCATCCTTTTACAGATGAGCTTTGATCATAGCTTCAATGTTCTCAACCGTTGCATCGTCCTTTACGCACTCTGCAATCTTCTCGCCGCCCTTGTAAAGAGCGATAACCGGAAGTCCCAGAACTTTCTGGCCGATTGCCAGACGACGGGCCTTGGTGGTGTTGAGAGCAGTGAACTTAATGTCCTTGCCATAAGTATCTTCCATGGCATGAACATGCGGCATAAGAGCCTGGCACGGAACGCAGCCGTCACCATAGAAATCCACAAGGACAGTACCCTCTGCCTTTAAAACTTCTTCTTCAAAAGTTTCTTTCGTTAATTCTACCATATCTAAGACATCCTTTCCATGATTTTCTGAAATAATCCAGAATCTGTGTATCAATGAAGGTCTGAAATATATTTTTCTGCCTGCTGAGCGGCAATGGCACCGTCTGCTGCGGCAGTCACAACCTGACGAAGGCTCTTTACACGGATATCGCCTGCTGCAAATACGCCCGGGATATTGGTATGCATGTTGTCGTCGGTCTTAATGTAACCGTTCTCCATGTCAATCATACCCTCGAACAGTTCGCTTCTGGGATTGTATCCGATGAAGCCGAAGAGGCCGAACATTCCGTCATCCGGATCTGCATCGATTCTCGTCAGTTCGCCGGTCTTGGTATTCTTAACGGTCATTCCGTCCAGGATTCCGTCACCATGGAGTTCATCCACAACGGTATCCCACATGAAATGAAGCTTCGGATTCTTGAATGCCTTCTCCTGAATGGATTTTGCGGCACGCAGCTCATTTCTTCTGTGGATAATGGTAACTTTCCTTGCAAACTTGGTCAGATACATGGCCTCTTCCACAGCGGAATCTCCGCCGCCGACCACATAAACTTCCATGTCCTCAAAGAAGTTGGCGTCACAGGTGGCGCAGAAGGAAACTCCCTTGCCCATGAATTCGCCTTCCCTCTTGCAGCCGATGGGCCTCGGGAATGCGCCTGTGGCGATGATCAGTGCCTTGCACTGGTAGGTGTCTTTGGTACCGTAAAGCTTCTTGACGTCGCCGTCCAGCTCTACTTTGTTGATGATGTCGCTCACACGCTCAGCGCCGAACTTCTCCACCTGTTTTGTCATCCTCTCGATCAGGGACGGACCACTTTCGCCTTCCACAATCTGTCCGGGATAATTTTCAATTTCATCCGTGATTGCAATCTGTCCGCCATCCTTGGCTTTTTCAATCACCAGGGTGGAAAGGCGGTATCTTCCTGAGTACAGTCCGGCAGCTAAACCTGCCGGACCAGCACCCAGGATAATCACATCATATACCTTATCCATAGGATGTTTCTCCTTTTTTACTTCCACTCAAATACAGTCTGTTCAGTAACCGGAGTCTGTAATGCTTCCAATGCCTTGGAAACGATCTTTCTTCTGATTTCCTTCTCTTCCTCATGAGTCAGGGCGGGGTTTCCTAACGGATGCGGAATCGCTACAGCCGGGACGATACGGTTTGCGCCTACCGTCTGGGAAATCGGAACTACGGTCGCAATATGAACAACCGGGATACCATAGCTTTCAATAGCCTTAACCATCGTTGCACCGCAACGAGTACAGGTCCCTCAGGTCGAGGTAAGAATTACGGCATCCACATGGTCATCGACTAACTTCTGGCCGATTTCCGTTGCAAAGCGCTTCGCATTCGCTACTGCCGTCCCGTTACCAACGGTTGCGTAGTAGTATTTGTGAAGGCTGCCAATCTTTCCTTCCTTAATGAATTCATTAATTACATCTACAGGAAGAACGCGGTCAGCGTCCTCGTTTGCATATACCGGGTCATAGCCGCCGTGTGCAGTCTCATAGGTTTCTGCAGTCAGGTCGGTTACGCCTTCGATATCATACTGTCCGTACTTGGAAGCACTGGAAGACTCGATATGATCCGGGTTTCCTTTCGGAACAATACCGCCGGATGTAACAAGAGCAATCTTTGCCTTGGACATGTCCTTGATTGCCTCACCGGGAGCCACCCGGTCAAAGCTGGGCATTTCATACTCTGTTTCGAACTCTTTTCCGGCAAGTTTCTTGATGAGCATTTCAACGGCACGCTCGGATCCTCTCTTCTTCTCGAAGAAATTCACACGAAGACCGTTGGGAAGGTAACCTTCCTCAGCAGATGCGCCGACAGCCTCGCCCTTGGCAACCTTCAGTGCCAGAGGAGCCATCTTCTTAACAGCATCTCTCATACCGGCTGCACTGTTCTTGGTGGAAACGATATACACTTCCTTCTTGAACATATCAGCACCCGGGTTTTCCTTGTACATACCGGTAACAACCGGAAGACCCAGTTCTTTCTTTACAGCAGCAGCTACGGTACCGCAGGCTACGCCGTAACGTCCGGCGTTGAATGCCGGTCCGCAGATTACCAGATCCGGGTTCTGGCTCTTGATCATGTCCAGAACAGTCTTTGTTGCGGAATCAACGTTTTCATTGAAGTAGGAGTCACCGCAGATTACGGTTGCAACGATCTCTGCCTCTTCGCCGAAAGCCTGGTTGAACGCGAGACCCGGTCCAACCACTCCTTCCCGCAGTTCCGGCTGATAATCAGCTTTTTCTTCGCCGCCGATGTTGGCGAAGAACTGATTAATATAATGAACTACTCTTAACTTCGACATCTTTTCCTCCTATCTGGCGCTCAGTCTGTTAAAGCCCATTTCGTTGGTGGCGCCTGTGATAACCTGAAGCTCGGCCACAATGGAGCCATCTTTCTGAAGGCTTCCGTCAAAGCCGCCGGCGATGATATCCGCAACGTCCGGATATCCAATCACTTTGTCCATCGGTCCGAGATGGATTACCTGATTGGCGTTTCCGCCGGTTACTACCGCATTGGCAGCAGCGTCAGCATCTGCCAGAGACTGGGATGCGCCGTCACGTCCTGCATACTCATCTGTGATGATAACAGTCTTAACGCCTTTCTCCTCAATCTTCTTGCAGTTCATGATAAGGTCGGTATCCGGGTTACCGAATCCCTCCTGGGATACGATGGCACCGTCAACGCCCAGCCACTCACAAAGTTTTGCGCTCCAGTCGGAAGAACGCATCTTATCAGCCAGGTACACATTCTCATTGGTGATGATAACGCCAACAAAGTTCAGTGTCTTTCCGTGCTGTGCGAACAGGTCTTTGATAACCGGATTGTTCAGATGATGATAGGTGGTGTTCTTATCGCATGCAGATACACAGTTTCCGCTTACGATGGCACCGTCCATGATCTCCGTCGGGTTGATAATTGTGGACAGAGACTGTTTTGCATCAACACCATATACATATGTATCATGCATAAGTCCCTGGCTCTGGAGCATCAGCACATAAGCAACTCTCGGCAGATCCGGCCATCTCTGGATACCTTCTTTAACAGATACAGTTTCGTATGTCTCCACTTCCTCTGCTACGATATCCTTTGCCAGCTTGCCCACATAATCGGCAGCTTTCAGTCCTGCCATGCGGACTGCATGCTCATGAGCATGTTTTGCAAGGCCGTCCACCGGCTCGCAGATTACCACCAGATTGTTGAGTTTGGAGAACGGAGTGTACTCCGCTCCTGTGCCGCACATGTCAATGATACCTTCCTGGAATCCAACAATCTTTCCTGTTGTCACAACAGCGCTGCCGCGAAGTACGTTGGTACGTCCGCTTCCTACGGTTGCAACTTTGGAAATGATTCCAGGGAACATAGCTCCGTTTCCGCTTACCTTCACGCGCGGTTCAATCACATCTTTCACCGGCATGATACGAACACTTTCACCGGGTCTTGCAATGTCAAGCTCCACGGACTTCAGTGATTCGTCTTCCAGCAGAAGGGCCTTTAACTCGTCGGCATTCACATAGATGGTACCGTTTTCCACCTTGGATTCTGATCCGAACTGAATGTCGTTAATCGGAATGATTCCTAATTCGAGTTTCATCTTTCTGCTTCCCCCGCTTTCTTAAAAATTTAGGATTTTTTGTAGTGCTCCCTCAATCAATGACAGATCCACTTCCCGGTAGTCTTCCCTCAGATGTTCCGGCCAGTCCGGAGTCTGCCGGATCGCCAGAAACTTTCTGCAGGTCCCGATGCTGTTTTCCATGGTGATTTCCTGGCTAAAGAAATCCTCACGGTCCACCGGGCGGTTTGAGATCATGATTGACTTATAAGGAGTCTGGTTGGGTTTCAGGCTGCCAGTCATCGGATGGGTCTCCAGACACCAGCCGCTCTGGATATAATCCCTGGTCTTCAGGAGCACATCGAGATAACTCCCGTTTTCCAGATAATCCATTTCGATCCGGTCTCCGTATTTGTCCCGGCAGAGCCGGTTATTGGTCACAATCCGATACATCGCTTTCACCCTCTATTGATTCAGGAGATTCTCCTGTTTCAACCACTCTGTAATTTAATAGACAAAATCATACTTATAGATTTTTTCTATAGATATAAAATAGCATATTTTTTTGAATTTGAAAAGATGATTGAAATTTTTTTCTTATTTTTTCTCCATTGATAGAGAACTTTTTTTCTCTGTCTTGAACTTTTTTTCTCTGTTTCAGGGATTTTCCCGAACTCTGTCAGAAAAGCACATGCCGGATGAAAACCAGGACAAGAAGATGAAGCGGATAATACATATAGAAAAAGTATTTCCATCCGCGTTTTCCCGGCGCTCCCTGGTAACGGCTGATGAAAAAGAAGGCCAGAGGCGCCGTAATTTCCGGCAGGCAGAGTGCCGCACCGGCTGCGGTCTGTCCTTTTCTGCCGGCACGCAGCAGATACAGTACGGATATAAGAAGAATGCCGAACCAGCCGTAATCACACCGGAGCATTTCCGCCGCAGCACATCCCAAACCGATAATCGCTGCCCGTGCTGCCATTCCCGCAGCACCGGAACAGGCCTGTGCAATGCCCGGAGTCCTGTTTTCCGTTTTTTCCAGCAGAAACATGACTGCAATTCCCAGAAACAGGGATATAAATACATTCTGGCCTCCGGATTCCAGAATTTTTCCGTGAAAAGCCAGATCAAAAGGGATCTCCGAGATGACTGCAAAAAAGAACATCCTGCCTGCATACCGTTTCCGGCTGGACGTATGGCAGAATCCTTCGGTCAGGAGAAAACAGAAAACCGGAAATGCCAGTCTCCCTGCAAATCTCAGAAACAGATACAGAATAAACTGCAGATTTTCCGCCGCAGAAGCGGGTCCCGCACCTTCCAGAACTTCCGGAATCCTGCTTCCCAGGAGAACTGCGCCGATATGGTCCAGAGTCATGGAGAGTATTCCGACCCATTTCAGTGTTCGTCCTGTCACCGTCATCTTCGCTTCCGTCCTTTTTCATTCTGTTGTTTTCCTGATTTTTCCCGCAAAAAGCAAAGACAAAATCTTCTATCTGCTTTCAGCTTACCTTTATTTTCCTTTTTTGTCAAGACATCTTGTCTGTCATGCTATAAATCTTCTGTTTTTTTATTCTGCGGACCGCAGCAGGGATACATTGTCAACCCAGGGAAAATCCGTTATAATAATGAAGAATCTAAACTTCTATCTGACTTCGAGAGGATACGACAATGGATAAACGGGAATTTGAACAGTCGTTTTTTATGGAAAGCCGGTCCCCTGCCTATCTGAGAACCCTTCAGGACTGCAGGCGTGTCGCCGCTTCCAATGTCAACGTACTTTTAATCGGGGAATCCGGTACGGGAAAAGATGTGGCAGCTCAGTACATTCACTCCCTCAGCCGCAGATCCGAGAAACCTTTTGTGGCAGTCAACTGCAATGCCTATACGGAGTCTCTGCTGGAGCCGGAACTGTTCGGTATGGAACCGGGAATTTTTTCTGATACCATACGGCGCCGTGTGGGAAAATTTGAGCTGGCTGACCACGGAACACTGTTTCTGGATGCCATCGGTGATGTGAGTCTAACCACGCAGGTAAAACTTTTGAGAGCCATAGAAACCAAGGAAATTGAGCGCCTCGGCGGAAACAACAAAAAGCTGCTGGATTTCCGCCTGATTACGGCCACCAGCCGGGATCTTCCCACAGAGGTCCAGAACGGCAGCTTCCGCGAGGATTTCTTTTATCGGATCAGCACCATCGTCATAAGGATCCCCCCTCTCCGGGAACGGAAAGAAGATCTGGAGGGCATGATCCATTTCCTCCTGGAAAAAGCCCAGGAGGAAAACAGCATCCGCATCGACCGGATTGAAGACAAGGCCTGGGAATTTCTCACAAGCTATGACTATCCCGGAAATATCCGGGAACTGAAAAACACCATCGACCGGATGGTGGTTCTGTCCCAGGATCACGTGATCACCACCGAGGGAATTCCCATTCTCTATAATCTCCACCGTACCTCACCCAGTTCTTCCTACAACACTCATCAGATGATCTCCTGGAAGGAATTCAAACGGAGAAGCGAAAAAGAATATCTGGAATGGGCTCTCCGGCAGACCGGCTGGAATATCAATGCCACCGCCAAGGAACTCAACATCAGCTCCCGCCAGATTTTCAATAAAATCAATGAATATAATATAGAAAAACCCTTTTAAATAGAAAAAGCCTTCTGGACATTCTTCCGGATACGGTTTATCATGAAAAGGTCAAAAAACACAAAGGAGGTGGCCCCATGTCATCCATCAAACTGACATCCATGTCCAAACAGGGCGGCTGAGCGGCCAAAGTGGGCCCTGATGCCCTGGCACAAGTTTTGTGTCATTTGCCCAAATTTTCCGATCCCGATCTTCTGGTGGGGTTCGATACCAGTGATGATGCGGCCGTATATAAAATCACCGATGAGCTTGCCCTGATCCAGACCGTGGATATTTTCCCGCCGGTGGTGGACGATCCTTATGAATACGGAAAGATTGCCGCCGCCAATTCCCTCAGCGATGTATATGCCATGGGAGGCTATCCCAAACTGGCCATGAATGTGTTCTGTTTCCCGGAAGAACTTGCAAAGGAGCATCTTCAGGCCATTCTTCAGGGAGGGTACGAAAAAGTAGCGGAGGCCGGTGCTCTGGTGGTCGGCGGACACACCATCAAGGATCCGGTTCCCAAATACGGTCTCTGTGTGGCGGGCTTCGTCCATCCGGACCGGGTACTGAAAAACAACGGAGTCAAGGCCGGTGATGTGCTGATTCTTACAAAAGCCCTTGGAACCGGAATCCTGACCACCGCGGACCGCGGCGGCATGCTGTCCTCCGAAGAACACCGGGCGGTTGTGGAATCCATGGAACAGCTGAACCGGTATGCGGCCGAAGTCATGATGAAAGAACCGGTAATCCATGCCTGCACAGATGTAACCGGCTTCGGTCTCATGGGACACGGTTATGAAATGACTGACGGAAGCGGTCTGAGCCTGCATATAAACAGCAGGGCAATCCCGGCTCTTCCCGGCGCACTGGACTATGCGTCCATGGGACTTGTTCCGGCAAATACCTATAAAAACAAAGGGTATCTGGACGACCTCTACACCATTGCCCCATCGGTTCCTGAAAATGTGGAGGATCTGATCTTTGATCCCCAGACATCCGGCGGACTTCTGATCGCCCTGCCGGAACAGGCAGCAGAGGGATTTCTCCGCCGTCTCAGGGATACGGTTCCCGTAGCCGAAATCATCGGCTATGCCGTGGATTACGAAGAGTATCCCCTGTATGTGGAATAATCCGGCATAATACACGCCTTTATTTCCTGTATAAAAAACGCAGCGGCATACGGATATGTGCCACTGCGTTTTTTCTTTCTGCTTTTCTCCGGCTGTATCATTTTTTTCTGCATCAAATCAGGCTCAGCTGCTCGTACTCCATGATTTTTTTCAGATCCGGCGGCGTCTTTTTAAGCAGCATCCGCGCATGGTCTCTGTCGGTACACCAGGCCTTCAGTTCTGTCTCCTTAAGAATCAGAGGCATCCTGTCATGAACCGTTCTCACGGAGCCTGCGGCCTCTGCCGTGAGAATCACAGCATGCGGCCCGTCTTCTTCCATACGCCAGATTCCCGCCAGCCACAGGAGCTTCCCCGGCGCATTCCCTTCAAATTTCGCCTTTTCTCTCTGCCGGTTCCACTCATAGAACCAGGATGCCGGCACCGCACAGCGGAAGCCGGAAAAAGCGGCTCTGAAAAGAGACTTTTCTTCCACGCTTTCCGATCTGGCCTGAAAAATCAGAGTCTTCTTCTCTTCCATCCGGAACCCCCAGATCATGGTCCGGATTTCCGCGCCCTTTCCTGTTTCCATAAAAACCGGAATCCGGTCTCCCGGATGTGCTTCTCCTGTCTGTACTCCACAGCCTCCCGGAATCTGCTCCAGAAGTTTTCCGCCTCCGGCGGTGAGATGAAATCTGCTGCACATGGCTGTTCCTCCCATCTGAACCATCGGTCTGTCTTCATAACCGGTCTTTTCGCCCGGTTTTCCGGATCTGCCGTCCCGACCGGTTTTCGGCCTGAATCACGCTTTAAAAAGCAGCGCCGGGCTCTCTGTTATTAGAGATGCCCGGGGCTTTATCATGCTCTGTATTCCGGATAGCGGATTCATCCGGTATCTGCTGTCTTTACTGCTTTTCTTCTTTCTTTCCTTCCACCTGGCGGATTTCACGGCTCTGAATTTCTTTCTTCAGGCTCTCCACAAATTCTGCCAGACTGGCGGCACCTTCGTCGCCTTTGAAGCGGCTTCTGACGGATACCGTGCCTTCTTCTTCCTCTTTCTGTCCCACTACCAGCATGTAGGGAATCTTCTGGGTCTGTGCTTCACGGATCTTATAACCGATCTTTTCATTTCTCAGATCGATTTCCGCGCGGATACCGGATTCATCCAGCTGTGCCTTGACTTTCTGTGCGTATCCTTCATATTTTTCGGAAATCGGAAGCACCTTCACCTGTACAGGCGCCAGCCAGGTGGGGAATGCACCTGCAAAGTGCTCGATCAGAATTCCGATGAATCTCTCGATGGAACCGAACGCCACACGGTGAATCATAATGGGTCTGTGCTTCTCTCCGTCGGCACCGATGTAATCCAGTTCAAACCGCTGGGGAAGCTGGAAATCCAGCTGGATGGTGCCGCACTGCCAGGTACGTCCGATGGAATCCTGAAGATGGAAGTCGATCTTCGGTCCGTAGAACGCGCCGTCGCCTTCGTTTACCACATAATCCAGTCCCAGATCCTCCAGAGCGCCTCTCAGGGACTCGGTTGCCAGCTCCCAGTCCTCATCGCTTCCCATGCTGTCTTCCGGTCTGGTGGACAGTTCCACATGGTATTTGAAGCCGAACAGGGTATATACTTCGTTGATCAGTCTTGCAACATTTTTGATCTCATCGCGGATCTGCTCCGGTGTCATGAAAATGTGCGCATCATCCTGGGTGAAGCAGCGGACACGCATAAGTCCGTGAAGCTGACCGGATTTCTCATGTCTGTGGACGATTCCCAGTTCTCCCATTCTCAGCGGCAGATCCCGGTAGGAACGGGGCTCGGATGCATAGACCAGAACGCCGCCGGGGCAGTTCATGGGCTTGATGGCATAGTCTTCTTCATCAATGACTGTGGTATACATGTTATTTTTGTAGTGATCCCAGTGGCCGGAAGTCTCCCAGAGGCTTCTGTTGAGAATGATGGGTGTGGAAATCTCCACATAACCGGCCTTTCTGTGGATCTCTCTCCAGTAGTCCAGCAGAACGTTTTTAAGAATCATTCCCTTGGGAAGGAAGAAGGGGAATCCCGGGCCGGCGTCATGCATCATGAACAGTCCCAGTTCTTTTCCCAGCTTTCTGTGATCGCGTTTTTTCGCCTCTTCCATCATGGTGATATAGGCTTCCAGCTCTTCCTTTTTCTGGAATGCTGTGGCATAGATTCTGGTGAGCATCTTGTTTTTCTCGCTTCCGCGCCAGTAAGCACCTGCAAGATTCATCAGTTTGAATGCTTTTCCCACATCCTTTGTATTCATCAGATGAGGGCCTGCACACAGATCCGTAAATTCGCCCTGGCGATAGAAACTGATGACCGCATCCTCAGGAAGATCTTCGATCAGCTCCACCTTATAGGGCTCGTCTTTTTCTTTCATAAGGGCAATGGCCTCGGCTCTGGGAAGTTCAAACCGTTCCAGAGGAAGGGCTTCCTTGATGATCTTCTTCATCTCCGCTTCGATTTTTTCCAGATCTTCAGCAGTAATCGGCTGCTCGGAATCCACATCATAGTAAAATCCGTCGGCAATGGAGGGACCGATGGCCAGTTTTGTGGAAGGCCACAGTCTCTTGACCGCCTGAGCCATGACATGGCTGGCCGTATGACGAAGGGCGGAAAGTCCGGCAGCATCTTTTGCCGTACAGATATTCAGACAGCAGTCACGGTCCACGATGGTCCTGAGATCTGCTTCTTCTCCGTCAATTTCCGCAACACAGGCCATTCTGGCAAGGCCTTCACTGATGTCTTTTGCAATGTCCAGCGCTGACATCGGATTTGCGTATTCTTTTACAGAACCGTCTTTCAGTGTGATCTTCATGATTCATTCTCCTTTTCCATGCGGCATGAAAGCCGTACTTTTTCACTCCCGGAAGGGAACAGGGTATCTGTTCCGCAGAATGTTCTGCGGCATGCGGTACCTGCATTTTTCCCGCGCAGCCTGATTTCCGCACGGGAAGTTTTCTGTGACAGAAAAGCATACACTTTCTTTCCGGAATATAAAAAGTCCCCTGACAGATCACTGGAATCTGTCAAGGGACGATTTCTGCATCGCGGTTCCACCCTGTTTGCACGGACTCAGGTCCATGCCACTCATTCTGATGATAACGGAATCACCGTTCCCGATTAAGGGACACTCCAGGGACACTCCAGGGTGGTCTTCCCCCTGCTTCCTGTAAGGCGCTCACACCATACGCGTCTCTCTCTGAACATTCGTCAGGGCTACTCTTCCTGTCAACGTGTTTTGATCTTTATTTGTGTAATTTAGTATAGCATCAGAAATTCATTTGTCAAGGCTTTTTCCGAATCCCGCTCCGGTTCCTGCCTCTTCCCGGTCCTTTCTGAAGGCTCAGTCTGCTCTGCGGTTGATAAATTCAGTCTTGGTTTTTGAATACGGAAATTTCTGGCTGGAATAAAGTCCGTAATAGCCGGACAGAGAAAAGCTTACTGCCACGGCCACTGCAAAGTACGGCAGCGCCTCCGTTCCGAACATTTCTGCTCCCAGAAACAGAGCTGCCACCGGGCAGTTGGTGACGCCGGCAAACAGCGCAAGCATGCCGCAGGCCGCACAGAGTGACGGCGAAAAACCGGTCAGGCTTCCGAATGCGGCACCAAGACATGCACCTACGGAAATGCTGGGACCGATCTCCCCGCCTTTGAATCCGCCTCCCAGCGTAATGGCGGTAAACAGCATTTTCAGCAGAAAGGCTTCATAGGGAACCGTACCTTCCATGGACGCTTCCACAAGCCCGGCACCGGTGCCGCAGTACGCCCTGGAGCCGTCCGCGGCTGTCAGAACAATATAAATCACCGATGCCGCCAGAATCCGCAGATACACATTGTGAATTCCTGTTACAAACAGCCTTCTTGTCTGTCTCAGAAGGATACAGAACAGCCCGCTGACAACTGCGCCCAGAATCCCGAGAATCAGAATAAGAACAACGGGAACCGCACCGACAGCGGGAACCGACAGGATCCTGTAGGTCTCTCCGGATACTCCGAAAAAGCCGGCTACGCCGGAAGCCAGGAAACTGGAAAACACACAGGGGACAAGTGCCGCATAATACAGGACACCGACACTGATTACCTCCATCCCGAATACTGCCGCCGCCAGCGGCATTCCGTAAATGGCTCCGAAACAGGCACTCATGCCGCTCATAACCACTACTTTCCGGTCTTTCTGGTCCAGGTGAAGAATTTCTCCCACAACAGCGCCAAAGCATCCTCCCATCTGGATGGATGCCCCCACTTTTCCCGCTGAGCCTCCCACAAGATGAGTCAGGACCGCAGAAAGAAAGATACACGGGAGCACGGACGGCCGGATCCTTTCATCCGCCGAAACCGACTCCAGCACCAGATTCGTTCCCTTGTTTCCCACCTGATGAAACAGTTCATGAATCAGAACCACAGCCAGGCCTGCTGCCGGCATCAGATAGAGAAGAAAGCCAAAGCTTTCCGAGAGGGATCCTGCCAGTTTCAGCAGACGTCCGAATGCTGCCCCTATAAGGCCGCATCCGGTTCCCATGACACAGGAAATCACCATCCATTTCACCAGATAGACGGCATTTTTTCGGAATCCCTGCAGAAGTTTGTTTTTATCCATATGTGTGCCGTTCCTCTTTTCCATACCCTGATGCAGAAGTCTGCATCCTTACAGATACATTCCCGTAGGCCTTTCCACTTTCGGGGAATATCCTGCCTCTTCCAGCGCTTTTACGATGGAATTCTTATGATCGGTGCCGAAAGTTTCCAGCGTGATTTTCAGCTCCACCGCCGAATTTCTGTTAATGGTGGCAAACTGGTTGTGTTCCAGACGGATCACATTTCCCTGAAGGCCGGCAATCAGGGAAGAAACCTTGGCAAGCTGTCCCGGCCGGTCGGGCAGACGCACGGTAACGGCAAACACTCTGTCTCTCTGAAGAAGACCGTTCTGGACCACGGAAGCCATGGTGATCACGTCCATGTTTCCGCCGCTTAAAACGGATACCACCTTCTTATTGGTGAAGTTCAGATGCTTCAGAGCCGCCACAGTCAGCAGTCCGGAATTCTCCACGATCATCTTGTGATTTTCCACCATGTCCAGGAAAGCAACGATCAGTTCCGAGTCATCCACGGTGATCACATCATCCACATTTTCCATCAGATAGGGGAACAGTCTGTCTCCCGGAGTCTGGACCGCCGTACCGTCTGCAATGGTATTGATCTGAGGTACGGTCACCACATGACCTGCCTTCAGAGATTCATAAAGGCACGCAGCCCCTTTGGGCTCCACGGCAATCACATGGATATTGGGATTCAGGAGCTTTGCCAGGGTGGAGATTCCCGTGCAGAGTCCGCCTCCGCCCACCGGCACCAGAATATAGTCCACCGTGGGAAGCTCCTTGACAATCTCCATGGCAATGCTTCCCTGGCCCGTAGCAATTTCCAGATCATTGAAAGGGTGGACAAACGTATATCCGTACTCTTCCGCCAGACGATAGGCATGGGCACATGCTTCGTCAAATACTTCGCCCTCCAGCACCACCTCGGCGCCGTAGTTCTTGGTCCGGTTTACCTTGATCAGAGGAGTCATCACCGGCATTACCACTGTGGCTTTCACTCCCGCCAGTTTTGCCGCATAAGCAACTCCCTGGGCATGGTTTCCTGCGGATGCCGTAATCAGTCCTCTGGCCCTTTCTTCCTCACTCAGCTGGCTGATCTTATAGTAGGCACCTCTCACTTTATAGGCGCCTGTGTACTGCATGTTTTCCGGTTTGAAATAAACTTTGTTTCCCGTCTGTTCAGAAAAATATTCGCTGTACACCAGCTTGGTCTTCAGTGTAATTTCCTTTACGATCTCAGATGCCTCTTCAAATTTTTCCAGTGTCAGTTTTTCAAGCATGTTTTCTCCTTCTATTCCATTATGCTTCCCGTTCCGATGAGGACTGGAACAGGGCATTTACAAAGTCTGCGGAACTGAATTTCTGCAGATCGTCAATTTTTTCGCCGACTCCGATATATTTCACCGGGATTCCCAGCTCAGACTGGATGGCCACGGCAATGCCGCCCTTGGCAGTGCCGTCCAGCTTTGTGAGAATGATTCCCGTGATATCGGCTGCCTCCATAAACTGTCTCGCCTGTACCAGGGCATTCTGGCCGGTGGTTCCGTCCAGAACCACCAGGTTCTCCCGGTATGCCTCCGGATATTCCCTGTCCACGATCCGGTTTATCTTTTTCAGCTCCTCCATCAGGTTCTTTTTATTATGAAGACGTCCTGCCGTATCACAGATCAGGACATCTGCATTTCTGGAACGCGCGGCCGCAATGGCGTCATAGATCACCGCTGCCGGATCAGACCCTTCCTTCTGGGCAATCAGCTCAACGCCTGCCCGGTCGGCCCACTCGGACAGCTGTTCAATGGCAGCTGCCCGGAACGTATCCGCCGCTGCCAGAATTACCTTCTTCCCGTCTGCCTTCAGCTGGTCCGCCAGCTTGCCGATGGAAGTGGTTTTTCCGACTCCGTTGACACCAATGACCAGCACCACGGACTTTCTGTTTTCAAATTCATAGGCATTATCGCCCAGATCCATTTTTTCACGGATACTGCTGATCAGGATTTCCCTGCATTCCGCAGGATCCTTGATATGCTGCTCCTTCACCTTTTTCTTCAGGTCTTCGATCACCGCCATCGTTGTCTGGATTCCCATGTCTCCCATGATCATGGTTTCCTCCAGTTCTTCGTAAAACTCATCATCGATGGCAGAAAAACCTGAAAAGATTGAATCCATTCCGGAGACAATGTTGTCCCTGGTCTTGGAGAGTCCCGCCACCAGACGGGAAAAAAATCCTTTTTTCTTCTCTTCCATGGAAATCCTCCTTAATTGTCCAGATCATTTTCAATCAGATTGACGGATACAAGAGTGGATACTCCTTTTTCCTGCATGGTAATTCCGTACAGACGGTCCGCGGACACCATGGTTCCGCGCCGGTGCGTGATTACAATAAACTGTGTGGATCTGGTAAGTTTATGAAGGTATTTTGCAAACCGGTCCACGTTGGAATCATCCAGAGCCGCCTCAATCTCGTCCAGAAGGCAGAAAGGCGATGGTTTCAGATTCTGGATGGCAAACAGCAGTGCAATGGCTGTCAGCGCCTTTTCACCGCCGGACATCTGCATCATGTTCTGCAGCTTTTTCCCCGGCGGCTGGGAAATAATCTGAATTCCCGCCTCCAGAAGATCTTCGTCCTCCACCAGCTCCAGACTTCCGTGTCCGCCTCCGAACAGTTCACGGAAAACCCGGTCGAATTCCCGCCGGATTTCCGCAAATTTTTCCGCAAACTGCCGGCGCATTCCCGTATCCAGTTCTTCAATGATTTTATACAGGGCATCCGCTGCCGTTGTCAGGTCATCATGCTGGTTTTTCATGAATTCATACCGGCCTGAGATCTCCCTGTAATCCTCAATGGCATTGACATTGACGTTTCCAAGTCCGCGGATCTGATTTTTCAGTTCCTGGATCCTCCGTTTCAGTTCAGACACTTCCGGCAGGTTTTCATCCCTGAGGGCCTCGGCCGTGGAGTAGGTAAGTTCGTATTCGCTCCACATATAGTTGACCAGTCCCTCCTGCTTTTCCTCCAGCTTTTCCTTTTGATTATGAAGGCGGAAGCTCTCCTTGTCAAGTCTGGAAATGCGGTCTGCCAGTTCATCTTTCCGCTGGAACAGCTGTTTCCGCCGTTTCCCTTTTTCTTCCTTTTCTTCCATGGCGCGGTCTGTCTCGGAAGAAATGTCTTCTGCACGCTTCTTCTCTTCCCCGATCTTCACAAGAAGCTGTTCGATCTCGCGGCTGCGGGCTTCCACCGCCTCCCGGCTCCGGCCTGTGGTGCTGCCCAGGGAATCTTTTTCTTCCTGAAGTCTTGCGGATTCTTCCGAGAGACGTTCCATATTCTGCAGGAGGAAAGATTCCTGCTGTTTCAGGGAAGCAGCCTGCAGCTGGACCTCCGAAAGGCCGTGAACCGCTTCCTCCCTTTTTTCCTTGGCTTCGTCCAGCTGTGCCGAATATCCGGCAATTTCCTGATTTTTCCGGCTGTCGATTGCTTCCAGTTCCCGGATCTTTTCCGCGATTGTCTCCAGCTCGGTGCGGATATCCCGCATCTGTCCTTCCAGCTGCCGGTTCTCCATGTTCATGTCCGCTGAAGAATCCAGCAGTTCCGACTGACTTTTTTCCAGCTGGCGCAGTTCCATCTCCACAGTGTTTTCTTCCAGATAGCAGGCCTGAAGCTCTGCCTTTACCTGTTCCAGCTCTTCCGTCTTCTCCTGACGGATTCCTTCCTGAAGCACCAGTTCCTTCTGAATCCGGTCCACCTGAACCAGTGCTTTCGTACACTGGCCTTCCAGTTCTTCCATCTCCCGTTTTCTTCCCAGCAGATTGCTGGAATTTCTGAAAGCACCGCCGCTCATGGAACCTCCGGGGCTCAGGAGTTCTCCGGACGGGGTCACAATCCGGAAAGAATGGCGGTATCTGCGGGCAATGGCAATGGCGCTGTCAATGTTATCCGCCACCAGAACGCGTCCCAGAAGATACTCCACCAGTCCTGCGTAACGGCTGTCTGCCTTTACCAAGCTGCTGGCAAGTCCGATGGCCCCCGGCTCCTTCAGGGCCTGTTTCTGATCAAAGCCGGATTTTGCCGAAATGGCAGAAAGAGGAAGAAACGTGGCACGGCCATACTGATTCTTTTTCAGATGCTCAATCAGAATCTTAGCCGTCTGCTCCGAATCGGTGACGATGTTCTGAATGCTTCCGCCAAGAGCCGTTTCAATGGCTGTTTCGTATTCCTTTGGGACATCCAGAAGGTCCGCCACCACGCCGTGGATTCCGCGGACCCGGTCCCGCACCTCCATCACCTTCCGGATGCTGTTTCCATATCCTTCGTACCGCTCTGCCAGATTCCTGAGGGATTCCAGGCGGGTGGAAAATTTATGATATTCCTGCTGTGTGTTGTTGAGGTTCTTGTTGAGTCTTGCGGTTTCATCCGATGCCGCCCGGATTCCTTCCTCCAGTTCATCCGCCCGTTCCAGAAGACTTCCGATGGTTTCTTCCACCTTCTGCTTTTTTTTCTCCTGCTCCTGAATCTGAAGTTTTCTGTCCTCTTCATCACTTCTGACCTTCAGAAGTTTCTGGGCCACTTCTGACCGGCGGACCTGCACCTGTTCCAGCATGGTATCATATCGCTGTTTTTTTACGGAAAATGCGGATTTTTCATTGAGGGCGCTGATGATGCCAGACTTGGCTTCTTCGATTTTATGCTCCAGCTCCTCCGTTTTACCGGTCCATCCCGAAAGAAGAGTTTCCGCTTCTTTCAGAGCAGAGATCATCTCCTGTTTGCGGCCGCCCAGGCCGTCCAGCTCCTGCCGGAACCCATTCCGCTGTTCTTCCCGGTCCGAAAGTTCCCCGTCGATGGCTGCAATGCGCTGGCGGATATGTTCTTCATTCATTTCCTCCGCCCGGATCTGCTCCTGCAGCACATGGATCTGTCCTTCCATGCTGCCGGCATTCATCAGTGCCTCATTGCCTGCGTTTCTTCCGGTTAAAATTTTCTCATCCAGAACGCGGATTTCCTCTTCCAGCATATCCTGCTGTTCCCTGGCCGTTTCTGCCTCTGCCCTGGAAGCTTCCATATCGGCAGCCACTGCGGACATTTTTTCTTCCAGTTCTGCTGACTGGCTGCGCAGAACCGCCGTCTCTGCCAGAAACATGTTTACATCATACTGCTTCAGTTCTTCTTTCAGACGCAGGTATTCCCGTGCCGTTTCCGACTGTTTCTTCAGAGGTCCCACCTGTTTTTCCAGTTCGCTCAGGATATCGCTGACCCTCACCAGATTCTGCTTTTCATCCTCCAGCTTTTTCTGGGCAATGGCCTTTCTCCGTTTGAATTTCACAATACCGGCGGCTTCATCAAACAGTTCCCGCCTTTCTTCCGGACGGCCGCTCAGGATCCTGTCAATCTGGCCCTGACCGATGATGGAGTACCCTTCTTTTCCGATTCCCGTGTCATAAAACAGTTCATTGATGTCCTTCAGACGGCAGGGACTACCGTTCAGCAGATACTCACTTTCCCCGGACCGGTAAATTCTTCTGGACACCGTAACTTCATCAAAGTCCACAGCCAGTTTATGATCCGAATTGTCCAGGGTAATGGCCACATAGGCAAACCCCTGGGGCTTTCTTGTCTCCGTTCCTGCAAAAATCACATCCTGCATGCTGGATCCGCGCAGCTGCTTGACTCTCTGCTCTCCAAGGACCCACCGCACCGCATCTGCCACGTTGCTCTTTCCGCTGCCGTTGGGGCCTACGATACCGGTGATACCGTTGTGAAATTCAAATACGATCTTGTTTGCGAAGGACTTGAATCCCTGTACTTCAATACTTTTTAAATACATGCTGCACCTTTTCCGTTACTTTTTGATGGCACAGATGCCATGATAGGCGGCCACCTGTTCCGCAGATTTTTTCGTCCTTCCGCATCCCCGGCCGATTTCCCTGGATCCGATTCTGACACAGACTTCAAAGCTCTTGTTGTGGTCAGGTCCTTCTTCACGGATCAGTTCATAAGTCAGGGGCTCTTTCCAGTCAGCCTGCACCATTTCCTGCAGGATAGTTTTGCTATCATAAAAGAGCTTTTTATGTTCCATGTCATTGAGGATAAACCGAAGAATAAACTCTTTTGCATTAGCAAGACCACCATCCAGAAAGATTGCTCCGATCAGAGCCTCAAGGGCGTCAGATACCACCGAAGGACGTTTCCTTCCCCCGGTCATTTCTTCCCCTTTTCCCAGAAGCAGATACGTTCCAAGTTCAAAAGCTTCCGCGCAATACGCCAGGGTAGGCTCACAGACCAGGCTGGCCCGGAGTTTCGTCATTTCTCCCTCCGGCATGGCGGGGAAACGGTTGAACAGGAATTCACTGGACACCACTTCCAGTACCGAATCACCCAGGAACTCAAGCCTTTCATTGCATCTGGTTTTGTCCCAGTGTTTTTCATTTGCATAGGAGCTGTGGGTCAGGGCATGGGACAGAAGCCCGGAGTCCCGGAACCGGTACCCGATGACCTCTTCCAGCTGTTTCAATTCTCTTTCCATTTTTTCATCCTTTCCTGCTTTCATCATAAAATCCGGCCGTTCCCCATTCCGGGAACCGCCGGACCCGCATGTCTGCGAAAACGGAAATAAGGTGCCGCCGGAGCGGGCACCTTGTTGTTTCTGTTCTTTCTTAATTCAAAGCATTTCTGATCTGTTCCACGGCATCGCCCACGGTAACGATCTTCTCGGCTGCTTCTGTGGGAATCTCAATGTCAAAGGTTTCCTCGATTCCCATGATAATCTGAAAGATATCCAGGGAATCTGCCCCGAGATCGTCCACAAATGTGCTTTCCATGGTAATCTCATCGGCATTGATATTAAGTACTTCGGAAATAATCTGCTGCAGTTTTTCAAATTCCATATGCTCCATCCTCTCTTACGCGTTCCGTTTCTGCGCTTTCTGCTGATTTTCTGGTTTCCCCTGCCGTCAGGCTTTCCCTGATCTTTCCGTTGATGTCCTGCTCTTTGAATGAAATGCACTGAATCACGGAATTTCTGATCTCATTGGCCTTTGAACTTCCGTGAGTCTTCACAACCAGACCGTTGAGCCCCAGAAGCGGAGCACCGCCATACTGGCTGGCATCAAAACTTTTCAGCGTCTTTTTTAACGCCGGTTTGATCAGAAGCGCTCCGATCTTGCTGCGCAGGTCCGACATCAGTCCCTTTTTCACCATGGAAAGCATGGTGGCCCCCACGCCTTCATAAAGCTTCAGAATCACATTTCCCACAAAAGCCTCACAGACGATCACGTCCGCGCCTCCGTGAGGAATTTCCCTGGCCTCAATGCTGCCTATGAAATTGATTCCCGGACATTCTTTCAGAAGCGGATAGGTTTCCTTTACCAGGGCATTTCCCTTTTCCTCCTCCAGACCGATGTTGACAATGGCCACACGGGGATTCCGGATTCCCACCACATGTTCCATATAAATGGATCCCATCTGCGCAAACTGGACCAGATGAGACGGACGTGCATCCACATTGGCGCCGCAGTCAATCAGAAGGGCAACTCCCGTTTCTGTGGGAATCAGAGGCGCCAGAGGCGGTCTCTCGACTCCCCTGATCCTGCCCACCAGCACCTGTCCGCCCACCAGAACGGCTCCGGAACTTCCGGCGGAAACAAAGGCATCTGCCTCTTTGTTCTTTACCAGGTTCATTCCCACCACCATCGAGGAATTCTTTTTCTTCCGGATGGCGTTTACCGGAGGTTCTCCTGTCTCGATCACCTCAGGGGCATCCACAACTGTGATCTGTGCCGGATCATAGGTATATGAGCCCAGTTCCTTTTTTACCACATCTTCCTTTCCCGTCAGAAATATGTGGATATCTTTTCGCTCATTGGCTGCTTCCACAGCCCCCTTCACAATTTCTCCGGGGGCATTGTCACCGCCCATGGCATCTACGACTATTTTTATCATGAATTTTATCTCCCTGCCTGAATCTATCAATACTATACTAGATAAAAATCATAAAATCAATATCTTTTTCCGGCAGGGATTCATCCGTCCGCATCCGCCTTTTCCGGTTCTGCCGCATATCTCAGCACAGCTTCCTTCACGGCCGCCGGATCTGCGTTCCCTTTC
>OGGQ01000188.1_pt1 | contig 86593 bp, 68 predicted proteins | sample 1571191 | NCBI WGS metagenome assembly OGGQ01 (sample SAMEA2582061, study PRJEB24529) | metagenome | biome: Human gut stool | place: China | collected 2011
CGGGAACGGTTTTTATTTTGCGGAGCATTTTTGCTGGCAGTTTGCGGCAGAATATGGTATAATACCGGGAAAAGTTTTTAAAGACGGGAAGTTTTATGCAGTTCAAAAAGATCGAACGGGAAGATATCGCGCGGCTGCTGCCCTATTTCCGCGCGCAGAAAACGCGCCTGAGCAATTATTCGGCGGGTTTCCTGTTCATGTGGGGCAAATACCTGAATACGCAGTTCGCGGAAGAAGAGGGATGCCTGCTGCTCTTCGACAGGTATGTGGGCAAGCAGTATTTTTATTGGCCGCTTTCCGCAAACGGAGACGGCGCGGCGGAGGAGCGCGCCGCGCGCAGGATCGAGGACTATTGCCGATACAACAATATCCGCCTCCACTTTACGGCGGTCCCGGCCGAACGGCTGCCCGCGCTCGTGCTGCAATACGGGGCGGATATGCACGTATCGAACATTCGGCGCTGGCGCGATTACCTGTACAATGCGGAAGATTTCAAGCTGTACCCGGGCGGGAAATACAGCGGTCAGCGCAACCACGTGAATAAATTCAAAAAGAACAATCCCGACTGGTCGTTCCGCGCCTGTACGGAGAAAGACCTGCCGGAGATCCGCGCGTTCCTGCGCGAATTTGCGGCCGTCCAGTACGAAAAAGAGGACGTGCTCGCCGACGAAGAGATGCGCGGCACGCTCGATATCCTGCCGCATTTGTTCGAATTCGGCATGCGCTGCGGGGCGCTGTATGCCGGGGACGAAATGGTCGCCTTTTCGGCGGGAGAATTGTGCGGGGATACGATGGTCGTGCACATCGAAAAGGCGAAGCGGGAGGTGCCGGGCGCATACCCTGCGGTGGCGCAGCTCTTTGCGCGGGAATTCTGCGGCGAGGGAGTCCTCTATATCAACCGCGAGGACGACGCGGGGGACGCGGGGCTGCGGAAATCCAAGATGCAGTATCTCCCCGTCCGCCTGGCCGACAAATACAATCTTGCGATCCACCGCTCGTTCGACGCTCTCTCGCAGTACCCGGAGATCTCCTCCCTGCGCCTCGTGCTGAAAAAAATCGGGGATGAGGACGCCGCCGCGTTCGCACGCCTTGCCAAGGATACGCAGCTGAACCGTTATTGGGGATACGACTGGCGGGAATATGCGCCGGAAAACGTGGAGGACACTTGGTTTTTGGAGGATATCCGCAGGGATTTCAAGCTGAAAAACGAGCTGCCGCTGGGGATCTATTTCGAAGGCGGGCTGGTCGGCGAGGTGGTCCTGCACAATTTCGGGTACCGCGCCGAAGCGGAGATCGGCATGCGCGTCCTGCCCGAATGGCAGGGGAGGGGGTTCGCGCGCGAGGCGCTGATCGCGTTGATGGAATACGGGTTCGTGAAGCTCAACCTTGAACGCATCGAGGCGAAATGTTTCCGCGAGAACGCCGTTTCCGCTTACACGCTGAAGGCCGCGGGAATGCGGCCGTGCGGCGAAGACGACACCTTTTATTATTTTTACAAGACGGCGGCCATGTGAGCCGGAAGGAGGGCGTATGAAGGGAGAAAGGAAGAAAGAGCCGCTTCCGAGCGCGGCGTACCGAAGCATGATCGGCGGGCTGCTGCCGCCCCTCGCCGTCATCGAACTGTTCTTTATCGGTTTTTCGGTGTTTCTCTTTATACAATACGGGGCGCTGTACGGCGGCATATTTCTGGCGATCGCCGCGGCCGTGGCCGCGGTCGGGGTCGCGGCGCTTCTCGTTTTGCGCTCCAAATACAAAAAGGCGCTCGCCGCGGAACGGGCAAAGTTCCGGCGGAGAGAGGCCGGCAAAAAATAGCATCCTTTCCGTCCGCGCAGCGGGCGGCGGGGCATGCGCAGGCGCGTAAGCGTCCGCCTTCGGGCGGGCGCTTTTTTTCGCGGTTACACGTATAAATTTTTTCAGCGGAGGCAATAACGGGGGAAAACCTTTTCGTTCGGAGGAAGCATGAAAAAATTTTGTATAGTTTTCGGGTTGATCGTCATACTAATTTTGACGGCGGCGGTTACGGCGCAGGCGAAGACCGCGGAAACGGAGTATCTGCGCATGCACGTGCGCGCCAATTCCGATTCTCTGCAGGATCAGCAGGTCAAGTACGAGGTCAAGGACGAGATCGTCGATTTTCTCATTCCGCTCGCCGCGGAATGCGGGAGCAAGGAAGAGGCCATGCGCGCCCTGAAGGGCGCCCTCGGCGATATCGAAAAACTGGCGAACGAGGTGCTCGCCGAAAACGGATTTTCGTATACGGCGCATGCGGAACTGCGCAGGGAAGAGTTTCCCGCGCGCGTTTACGAAGGAGTAACGCTCGAAGCGGGGATATACGACGCGCTGATCGTCGAACTCGGCGAGGCCGACGGGCAGAATTGGTGGTGCGTCGTGTATCCGCCTCTCTGTTTTTCGGGCGAGGCGACGGGCGAAAACATCCGCTACCGTTCCCGTTTGCTGGATATCATACGGGATTTTTTCGCGAACTGACGGGCAGGTTCATTCTCCCTCTTCGCGGAAAACGAAATTTTGTTTTTTAGAGGAGGAGAAATGAATAAGATCATTCGGGTGAGCGCGCTCGCGCTCTCGCTCGTGGCGGTGCTCGCGGCGGCGGTGCTGTTTACCGTACAGACCGTTACGCGCGGCGACGCATCGGCCGCATACGAGCAGGACATCGAAGCGGCGGTGCTCAAACAGGGCAGCCGCGGCGACGATGTGAAGACGGTGCAGACAAAACTCAAACGCTGGGGATATTATTCCGGAAACGTGGACGGCATTTACGGTTCGCAGACGAGAAAAGCGGTGGAATATTTTCAGCGCAAGAACGGATTGAAGGTCGACGGGATCGTGGGAAGGGCCACGTTCGCCGCCCTCGGCATGATGGAGCAGGCGGGGCAGACGGGCGGAAGCCAAAACGGTGCGGATTCGTATACGAATTCGGACACCTATCTCCTGGCCCGCTGCATTTACGGCGAGGCCCGCGGTGAAAGTTACACCGGGCAGGTAGCCGTGGGGGCGGTCGTCTTGAACCGCGTGAAGAGTTCGCAGTTCCCCAATACGATCGCCGGAGTCATCTATCAGCGCCATGCCTTTACGGCCGTAAGCGACGGGCAGATCAACCTTACGCCCGATCAGACGGCGATCAATGCCGCGAAGGACGCGATGAACGGCTGGGATCCTACCGGCGGATGCCTGTACTATTATAACCCCGCAACGGCGACAAGTTCGTGGATCTTTTCGCGCGAGACGGTCGTAACCATCGGCAAGCACGTGTTTGCCATTTAAGGAGGGAGAGGAATGAGAGACAACGAAGAAATTTCCGTCGGTGCGGAAAAAGTGGAAAAGATCGAACGCGGCGATGTCGGCGCGGAAGAAATGAAGCGCATGCAGGGCGCGGCCGCAAACGGAGGCGCGCGCAGTGCGGAGGCGCGCAGGGCAAAGGCGGCGGCCAAAACGGCCGCGAACGCGGCGAACGGGACGCGCGAACTTTCCGAAAAGGAGATCGCGCAGCAGAAAAAGATCGCCCGCGAAGAGGCCCGCGCGGAAAAGAGAGTGGCGGCGGCAAAGCTGAAAGAGGAAAAGGAAGAGGAGAAGCGCGTCCGGGCGGAGCAGGCGCGCGCGGATAAAATGCACCGCCGCGCGGAACGCGCCGAACGGGAGATCCGCCGGCGCGAAGAGCGCGATGCCGACAGGGAAGAGAAGGGCGGAAAACAGCCGCACGCGCCGGGATTCGGCGGATGGCTGGCCGCCGTCGTTTCGCTTTCGGTTGCGGTCCTCGCGCTCGGAGCGATCGTTACGGTCGGATACTTTGACTTGCAGGAAACGAAAGGGGCGCTTGCCGGCGGTTATCAGAGTTCGGTGTACGAGTTTTCGGAACTGGTCGAAAATATGGACGCGAACCTCGCCAAGGCGCGCATAACCGACGGTTCGTACGAACTGCAGAAGGTATTGACCGACGTTTTGGTGCAGAGCGAGCTTGCGGAAAAGTGCCTGGAAAATTTCCCCGTGGAGGGGCACAGCGCCGAGAGTCTGGTATCCTTTGTGAACCGCGTCGGGGATTATTCCGAATCGCTGCTGCATAAACTGGCGGCGGGCGGAACGCTGACGGCGCAGGAAGAGGAAGTCATCGAATATATGTATCAGACGGTGGAAAAGATCCGTTCGAACATGCCTGCGCTTATCGAGAGCGCGAAGGGCGGGACGCTGGAAGAACTCCTCAACGAAACGGGAGACTTCAACGCGGAGTTCGGCAATCTTTCCAATACGACGGTCGAGATCCCCAAGAGCATCGAAGACGGCCCGTTTGCGCAGGGCGCGGCGAAGGGGGACAGCGAACTCCTGTCGTCGGCGGAAGAGCTGACCGAAAGCCAGGCTGCCGAGCGGGCGAACAGCTATTTCGAGGAGTATAAGGCGACGGAAATGCGCCTGACGGGGAAGACGCAGAACGGTCCGTTCGCAAGCTATATTTTCGAATTCAAGGACGCGTCCGGCCGCGAATTTTACGCGCAGATCACACAGAGGGGCGGATACTTGTCCGTATTTGACAGTTACCAGCCGTGCTCGTCGCACAATTACGACGTAAAGACGTGCGTCGAAATTGCGGGCAATTTCCTCGAAAAATGCGGGTATACGGGCCTTCGTCCCGTATGGGCGAGCGAAGCGGGCGTCGAATGCTGCGTCAATTTTGCCTTCGAGCAGGACGGCGCGATCGTGTATCCCGACATGATCAAGGTCAAGGTGTGCGAAGAGAGGGGCATCGTTACCGGGCTGGAAGCGCATTCGTACCTTGCAAACCACACGCAAAGGGAGATCGGTCAGGCGAAAGTTTCGCGCGAAAAGATCGAGGCGAACGCTTCCCGCAGGATGCAGCTGCACGGGGTCCGTTTGGCCCTTATCCCCGTCGACGGGAAAGAGGTGCTGACGTACGAGATCCGCGGCGATTTCGGCGGCAGACGCTATTACGCCTACGTCGACGCGGCGACGGGAGAGACGGTGGAGATTTTCACCGTAGTTTCCACCGACCGCGGCAGCGCGCTCCTGTAAAGGGAATGAAATACGGGCCCGCGGCGGTTTTCAGCCGCTGCGGGCCCGTTCGTTTTTTAAACTTTTTCGGGCGGAGTGTTGACAAATCGCGCGCAAAAGGGTATAATTATATATGTCGCGGCGCAAGGCTGCATGCCCGCCGCGCCAAAAAGTTCGGAGATAATAATATGCAGAAAACGGATTTTACTTTGAAAGGCATTCGGGCCGACGAACTGACGTTTAAACTCAACGGGATCCGCCCGCAGAACGGCGCAAAGATGGATTTGAAACCCACTTTCTCGCGCAAAGTGCGGCGTGCGGTCGAAAACGAAAAACTTTGCTTTATTTCCCTGACCGTTAAGATCGAAAAGACGGAGGATTCGCCCAAGCCTTTCGACCTTTCCGTAACCCTTACGGGGGTATTCGAATCGGAGGCGAAAACGGAGGAAGAAAAGAAGGCCGTCGTTGTCGGCGGCACCGCCGTTTTATACCCCTACCTGCGCTCGGCGGTAACCAACCTTACCACGGCGGCGCTCGCCGCGCCGATCGTCCTGCCGGTGATCGGTGGCGTGCTGTTCCCCGAAGACCGCGAAAAGGACGGCGGGATCGTCAGCTGATTTCGCACCGAGCGTTTTTTCGGAATAAGGTAAGGGAGGTCGCCGCATGAACAGAGAGGAGATCAAAAATCTTTTGCCGCACCGCGAGCCGATGCTTTTGCTGGACGAAGTGAACATAAACGAAAACGGCGAGGCGGTGGGGAAATATACCGTAAAAGGGGACGAGTTTTTTTTGCAGGGGCATTTTCCCGGCAATCCCATCGTTCCCGGCGTCATCCAGTGCGAGATGATCGCGCAGACGGCCGTCGCGCTGATCCCGGACAGCAAAGGGGCGACGCCCATGTACACGGGCCTGAACAACGTCAAATTCAAAAATCCGCTGCTGCCCGGCGATACGGCAGTCATGACGGTATCATTGACCGCGCGCAGAGGCATTTTCTGTTTTGCGAAGGGCAAGCTCGAAGCGAACGGAAAACTTTGCACGAGCGCGGAGTTTTCTTTTGCGATCGTCCCCGCGAAAAAGTAGCGTTCGGCGAGCGCGCCCGCACGGGCGGGCGCGCATTTTTTGACGAAAAATGCTTCTCTTCCTCTTTTTTTTGAAGAAGGCTTGACTTGCATGTGTAAATTTACTATAATCATAGAGAGGTAATTTCGAATGTTTTATATTGCAGGAACGGGCAGCGCTCTTCCCGAAAAGGTCGTTTCCAACGACGATCTCGCTGAATTTCTGGATACCTCCGACGAGTGGATTTACACGCGGACCGGCATACGGCGCAGGCACGTGCTCACGCACGAACGGCTGGACGATCTGGCGATCGCATCGGCAAAAACGGCGATGGCGGACGCGGGCGTCGCGGGGGCGGATATCGATCTCGTGCTGTGCGCGACGATGCGCGGCGATACGATCACCCCTTCGCTGGCGTGCACCGTGGCGGAAGCCGTCGGCTCGCATGCTCCCGCATTCGATTTGAACGCGGCATGCGTCGGGGTATTGTATTGCATGGAGATCGCCGATTCCTTTATCGCGACGGGAAAGGCGGAAACCGTTCTGATCGTTTCGGCGGAGGCGATGAGCAAGCTGCTCGACTGGACAGACCGCGCGAGCTGCGTGCTGTTCGGCGACGGCGCGGGAGCGATGGTCGTAAAAAAGGGCGCAGGCCGCCTTGCCGGCGTGCTCTGCTCCGACCCCGATACGCGCGCGATTCGCATGCCGAACATCGAGGGGATGAACAGCCCATATAACAAAATCGCGCAGGAACCGCTCGCCATGCACATGGACGGCGGCGAAGTGTATAAATTCGCGGTGAACGCGATGGGGCACAGGATCGAGGAGGTCTGCGCGAAAGCGGGGCTTGCCCCCGGGGAGATCGATTGGTATCTTCCCCATCAGGCGAATGTGCGCATCATCGACGCCAGCCTGAAAAAATTCAAGATCGAAAAGAGCAAAGTGCTCCTGAACATATCCGAATGCGGAAACATGAGCGCCACGTCCGTCATGGTGCTGCTGGACGAATACGCCAAGAAGGGGACCTTCAAGCCGGGCGACAAACTGCTGTTCGTGGCCTTCGGCGGCGGACTGACCAGCGGCGCGGTGATCGTGGAATGGCGGAAAAACTGAACATACATTTCATATCGATAGAATAAAATTATCACGGAAAAGGAGATCATTATTATGACCACATTGGAAAAATTGAAGGAAATCCTCAGCGAATGCAAGGGCGAAGACCTCGATATCACGCCCGAAACCACGTTTGACGAACTCGAATTCGATTCGCTCGACAAAGTGGATATCGTCATGCAGATCGAAGAAGCGTACGATATTTCGCTCGGCGACAATATGCAGCTTTCCACCGTCGGCGAATTGATCGCCAAGATCGACGAGGCGGTCGCGAACAAGTAAGTCAAGGCGCAAAAAATGCAGACGAAACTTACGAAACTTCTCAAAATTCAATATCCGATCATTCAGGGAGGCATGGCGTGGATCGCCGATGCCTCTTTGGCGAGCGCTGTTTCCAATGCGGGCGGCCTCGGCATCATCTCCGCAATGAACGCGAACGCCGACTGGGTGCGCGAGGAGATACGCAAATGCCGCGCGGCTACCGATAAGCCTTTCGGCGTGAACATCATGCTGATGAGCCCGCATGTGGAAGAGGTGGCCAAGATGGTCGCCGAAGAGAAGGTCCCCGTCGTTACGACGGGTGCGGGCAATCCTTCCCGGTTCGTAAAGATGTGGAAGGAAGCCGGTACCGTCATTATCCCCGTCGTCGCGAGCACGGCGCTGGCGAAGATCGTCGAGCGCGCCGGCGCGGACGCGGTGATCGCCGAAGGCGGCGAGAGCGGCGGGCACGTGGGCGACCTTACGACCATGGCGCTCGTTCCGCAGGTCGTCGACGCGGTCAAGATCCCCGTGATCGCCGCGGGCGGCATCGGGGACGGCAGAGGCATGGTCGCCGCGTTCGCTTTGGGCGCGTGCGGCGTGCAGATGGGTACGCGTTTCCTCGTGGCGGACGAGTGCACCGTGTCGGAAGAATATAAGAAGAAGGTATTGGCCGCAAAGGACATTTCCACCATGGTTACGGGCAGAAGGCTCGGCCATCCCGTGCGCGCCATCAAAAATTCATATATGAACAGCTACGCGAAGCTGGAGGCGGATTCGAACATCCCCGACGAACAGCTCGAACAATTCGGCGTCGGGTCTCTGCGGAAGGCCGCGAAAGAGGGCAATGCCGACGAAGGCTGTTTCCTCGCCGGGCAGATCGCGGGCATGGTCAATAAGCGCCAGCCTGCGAAAGAGATGATCGAAGAGATCATGGCACAGGCAGAGAAGCTGATGGAGGGCGTCAAATGGGACGTGTAGCCTTTCTGTTCGCGGGGCAGGGCGCGCAGGTGCCCGGAATGGCGGGCGACGTGAAAGACGCGCCCAAAGTAAAAAAGCTGTTCGATCTGGCCGAGAGCATCCGCCCGGGTATCGTCGGCGCGATGCTGAACGGCACGCAGGAAGAACTCAACCGCACGCTGCTGACGCAGCCGACGATGTTCCTCGCCGACCTCGCGTACGCGTACGTAAAGGAAGAGGAACTGGGCGCGCCCGACTGCGTGTGCGGTTTTTCCGTGGGCGAAGTGCCCGCGCTCTGTTTTGCGGGCGTGCTGTCGGAAGAGGACGCCTTCCGCGCCATCGTAAAGCGCGCGGAATTGATGGAAGCCTATACCGAACGGGTCAAGGGCTGCATGATCGCCGTCGTTAAACTTCCGCCCGAACGGGTCGAAGCGCTCTGCGACGGAAAAGATACGCATCCGGCGAACTATAACGGGGCGTTGCAGACGGTCGTAGCCTGCAAACAGTCCGCCGAAGAAGAGTTTGCCGCAAAGGTGAAAGAGGCGGGCGGCAGAGCGATGAAGCTGCGCGTTTCGGGCATGTTCCACTGCCCCGAACTGGCGCCGGAAGCGGAGGAATTCGAAAAATTCCTGCGCGGGCTGAAAATGAACGCGCCCCGCATGGACGTGTACGCAAACCTCACGGCGAAGCCGTACGAGGGAGATTTTGCGGCCACGCTCGCCAGGCAGATGTGCTCGCCCGTGCGCTTTACAGATACCGTCGCCGCCATGAAGGCGCGCGGCGTGGAAGAATTCGTCGAAGTCGGACCCGGAAAGGTTTTGACGGGGCTGGTACAGAGAGGGTAAAAAGAGGTTCACGAAAATTCTTTTGTGCTGACAAAAGAATTTTCCGTGAGTTTGAGAGCTCTGCCCTCTATCCGCGGTTTATAAGGGCACAAACAGAATTATAATCGCGGATTTTCACCCGCTGAGGCGCTCACGCGCAAACAGGGTGCGCTTACAAAAAGTGTGATTTTTGCGCGCACAAAAAAGTTATTCGACTCGTGAAAATCTCGGCGCGGCGGCGCCTGCGATTTTCTGCGACGGGAGGGGAACAGTTTTTCCCTCACCGCGGCATGAATAAAGGGCGCGCATATTATTCGGCATGCCGCGCTTTCACCCTGTCCGTAGGGCTGCGGCAAAGCGGGGAAAAAAGCCAAAGGTGCGGTTTCGGCTTTTTATATTTTGATAAATTGTGCGCGTTCCGAAATCGCAGACAGCGACAACGAAGTTGTCGCGCAACTTCGTCAATTTTGCATGAATGCCCGCAAGCGGTCGCTCCGCAAAATAGACGTCGTCAGATGCCTAAGCGCACGCAATATGTGCGCATGCGCTTTTGCGGGAAAGGCGAAGGCGGCGCGCGATTTGATAAACAAGCCGACCGAATAGCAGGTGAAGGCTTGCAATTCAAATTCATGCAAAGCCTCTAAATATAGCAAGCCGAGGGCGCGGCCCTCAGGATCTCGGCTTTTCGCAGCGCCTTTGCGCGAGAAAAGTGAGAACATTCGGTGTGCCCTTAGAAAGCGCGCCGCCGGGGAAAACGCCGATTGCGCCGCGCAAAGCGCGGTCGATGGGGGTTTCCTAAATAATCACGGTTTTTCTTTCGTCAATCCGAAAGAAAAAGTGTGCATCGGAGAAGGAGTTTTATGGAAAAGAGAGTTGCCCTGATCACGGGCGCTGGCAGGGGGATCGGCGCGAAGATTGCGCTCACCCTCGCCGCGATGAATACGGATATTGCCGTCGTCGATTACGGCGACGAGGCTTCGGCAAAAGAGACGATGGACGCGCTCGCCGCGGCGGGTGTTGCCGCGCGCTATTATCGGTGCGACGTCTCCGATTTTTCGGCGACGAAGGAGGTCGTCGACCGGATCGTAAAAGATTTCGGAAAGATCGATATCCTCGTCAACAACGCCGGCGTTACGGCGGATAAACTGATCATGCGCATGGAAGAGAGCGATTGGGACAGGGTCATCGACATCAATCTGAAAGGCTGCTTCAACATGATCAAGCACGTTACGCCCTATATGATGCGCAAGCGCTTCGGCAGGATCGTTTCCATCAGCTCGGTCGTAGGGCTCATGGGGAACGCGGGGCAGGCGAATTACTCCGCTTCCAAGGCGGGCATCGTCGGCCTCACCAAGACGGTCGCCAAAGAATTCGGCGCCCGCAACATCACGGCGAACGCCGTTGCGCCCGGCTTCGTGAAAACGGCGATGACCGACGCGTTGACCGACGAGCAGAAACAGGCGATGTACAAGATGATCCCGCTCGGCTGCCTCGGAGAGACGGAGGATATCGCGAACGCGGTGAAGTTCCTCGTTTCCGACGACGCGCGCTATATCACGGGCGTCGTTCTGAAAGTGGACGGGGGCATGTATATATGAGAATGCTCGCGGAAATCTCGGCGGGGCGCCGCCTGCGATTTACTGCGATTTGAGGGGACACCCATGCGGTTTCCCCCTCTGTCCGCGATATTTAAGGGCACGCTTAATATATAATCGCGGACATTCACCCCTTCCGTGAGCCGAGGCGTTGGCAAATAGGGGTGCGCTTCGGAAAATTGCGATTTCCATTGCGCGAATTAGCAGTATTTAAAGAATCAAAGGCGCGTTTGAAAACCGTGCTTTTCAAAAAGCGCACTCAATTAGCCGCGGTGCGCGGCTTGCCGAAAAAGAGTGAATGCAATAGGTAAGCCCTGAAATTAAGGATTTCAAAAATCGTAACGCGCGCAGCGGCATGAGATTTTGGGAAAAAGGCGCGGCAAGCGCATATACGCTATGCGGCAAGCGATACGCGCCGCATGCACATCATGCCATGTTGCGACGCAAAGAGGGAGAAAACGACGACAGCCGCTTTTGCGGCGCGCGGCGTCGCCCTTAAGATCACGGCATTTTGTTTTGTCCGTTCAAAACAAAATGTGTGGACCGGGAGGATAATTATGACGAAGAGAGTTGTGGTAACGGGGCTCGGGGCGGTTACGCCTTTGGGCAACGACGTAAAAACCACATGGGACAATATGAAAAAGGGGGTGTGCGGCATCGATACCGTTACGAAGTTCGACGCCTCCGAATATAAATGCAGCCTTGCGGGCGAGGTGCGCGGGTTCGACCCGACGCTGTACATGCCCAAGGGCGAAGTGCGCAAGACGGATCTGTACTGCCAGTATGCGGTTGCCGCGGCAACGCAGGCGTACGAAGATTCCGGCCTGACGCAGGAGAGCGTGTCTCCCGACCGATTCGGCGTGTACATCGGGTCCGGCATCGGGGGGATCAATACGCTCGTAACCGAACACAGCAAACTCGTCGAAAAGGGGCCCGGCAGGGTTTCTCCCTTTTTCGTGCCCATGATGATCGCAAACATCGCTTCGGGCACGGTGGCGATCAAATATCACGCGCAGGGGCCGAACATCGGCATCGTAACGGCCTGCGCCACTTCTACGAACAGCATCGGGGAAGCCTACCGCGTTATCAAACACGGCTATGCGGACGCCATGCTCGCCGGCGGCAGCGAAGCGGCCATCACCCCTCTGTGCTTTGCCGGGTTTATCAGCTGCCAGGCGCTTTCGCAGAGCACGGATAAAAACCGCGCTTCGATCCCCTTCGACAAAGAGCGCGGCGGGTTTATCATGGGCGAAGGCGGCGCGGTCGTCATGCTGGAAGAGTACGAGCATGCGAAGGCGCGCGGCGCGAAGATCTATGCGGAGGTCGTCGGGTACGGCTGTACGAACGACGCATACCACATGACGGCGCCCGACCCGGATGCCGCCGCTTCCGCGCGGGCAATCGAAATTGCGGCGAAGGAAGGGGGCATCGAGGCGGGCCGGGACGTATACGTCAACGCGCACGGCACGGGCACGCCCCTGAACGACAAGACGGAAACGCGCGCTCTCAAGCGCGTATTCGGCGACGGCGCGTATAAACTGCGCGTTTCGTCTACGAAATCCATGACGGGGCACATGCTCGGCGCGGCGGGCGGCGTGGAGGCGATCGCCTCGATCCTCGCGCTGGATGAGGGCGTGGTGCCGCCTACCGTCAATTACTGCGTCAAAGACGAAGACTGCGACCTCGACGTTACGCCGAATACGGCGGCTGCGGCAGAGCTTAAATTTGCCCTTTCGACGTCGCTCGGCTTCGGCGGCCATAACGGCTGCCTGGCCTTTAAGAAAATCTGAGCACACATTTATGCGCTTATTACATGCATCAGTGCAATAAGCGCATTTTTTATAACGGAGAGAAAGGAGAACGGCTATGGATAAGAAAAAGCTGAAAGAGATCATCGGCGTATTTAAGGAGAGCGGACTGAAAAAAATGGAGATCTCCGAAACCGTCGGCGGCGAAACGTATTCCGTGAAATTGGAGAGCGCCGCGGGGACGGAATATGTTCCCGCGCCGGTGCAGTTCGTGCAGACGGCTCCCGCAGAGGAAAAGGCGCCGCTTGCGGACGAAGCGGAAATCAAGGATTACAACAAATACCGCGACGTGAAGTCGCCGATGGTGGGCATATTTTATGCCGCGCCGTCGCCCGACGCGGAGCCTTTCGTGAAGGTGGGAAGCCGCGTGAAGAAGGGGGATACCCTCTGCATCATCGAGGCGATGAAGCTGATGAACGACGTGGTTGCCGAAGAGGACGGCGAGATCGTGGAGATCTGCGCGGAAAACGGCGCGCTCGTCGAATTCGGGCAGATCTTGTTTAAGATTTTTTAAAAGGTTTCCGCTTTTTCTTTTGTGCTGACAAAAGAAAAAGCCGAGAATGAGGGGGGAAGCGGTTTTCCCCTCGTCGATGCGCTTTTGAAAAGCGCACCATAAATATGCGCATCGATTTCGCCCCTTCCGTGAGCAGAGGCGCCGGCAAATCGAGAGCAAGAGCACCGAACGAAGCCGTTTTTGCGGAGCGGCCGCTGGCGGGCATTTATGCAAGACGGGCGCGGCTGCGCGGACAACTCTGTTGCCGCTATGGTGTGATTTTTACTCTTGCGAGAATTTATTTATAAATAATTCGCGCACGCAAAACCGCGCTTTTGCGTCAGCGCACCCGCATTTGTGCGAAAGCGTTTATGCGGGAAAGGCGGCCGCGCTATTTTTAGTATGCGTGCGCCGAAATATTGCGCGGCGGGGAAAACTCCGGTTGTACCGAGCGCAGCGAGGGCAAGGGGGTTGTCCTTAAATCACGGCTTTTTGTTTCAACAGCTTAAAACAAAAAGTGTGAGGAGTTACCTATGTTCAGTAAAATTTTGATTGCAAACCGCGGCGAAATCGCCGTTCGTATCATACGCGCGTGCAACGAGATGGGCATACATACCGTGGCCGTCTATTCGGAGGCGGACGCGCAGTCTCTGCACGTCAATCTTGCCGATGAAAGCTATTGCATCGGCCCCGCGTTTTTAAAGGACAGCTACCTCAACATGACGGCCATTATCGACGTCGCCATCGCGACGGGCTGCCAGGCGATCCATCCCGGGTACGGGCTGCTGTCCGAAAATCCGCGCTTTGCGGAGCTGTGTGAAAAGTGCGGCATCAAGTTTATCGGGCCGCATTATTCCGTCATCGCCAAAATGGGAGATAAAGACGAGGCCCGCCGCACGATGAAAAAGGCGGGCGTGCCCGTCGTTCCGGGCTTGGACGAGATCGGCGACATTGCCGAAGCGAAGAAATTTGCCGCCGAAATCGGGTATCCCGTCATCGTCAAGGCCAGCGCCGGCGGCGGCGGGCGGGGGATACGCATCGTCTGGAAGGAAGAAGAATTCGAAAACGCCGTGCTTACCGCTTCGGCCGAGGCGCAGAGCGCCTTCGGGAACGGCAAGGTATACCTCGAAAAATATCTCACCGACGTAAAGCATGTGGAAATGCAGATCGTTGCCGATAACCAGGGCAACGTCGTCTGTCTGGGTGAGAGAGACTGCTCGATGCAGCGGAAAAATCAGAAGCTGATCGAAGAGAGCCCCTGCGTAACACTCAAACCGGAAGTGCGGAAGGAAATGATGCGCTGCGCAGTGCTCGCGGCGAAAGCGGTAAATTATACCAGCTTGGGGACGATCGAATTTTTGCTGGACAGGCAGGATAATTTCTATTTTATGGAAATGAATACCCGTCTGCAGGTCGAGCATCCGGTTACCGAATACGTTTCCGGCATCGATATCGTAAAGTGGCAGATCCGCATCGCCGCAGGCATCGAATTTATGTATAAGCAGGAGGATATCCGCCTGCGCGGCTGCGCCATCGAGTGCCGCATCAATTCGGAAGACGCGCGCATGGGGTTCCGGCCCAGCTGCGGGAGGATCACCCTGCTGCATATACCCGGCGGCCCGTGGGTCCGCTTCGATACCGCAATTTATCAGGATTACGAGATCCCGCCCTATTACGACAGCATGATCGGGAAACTCATCGTCTACGCGCGCGACCGCACCGAGGCGATCCGCAAAATGCAGGCCGCGCTGTGCGAACTCGTGATCGAGGGGGTGCACACGAACGCCGAGCTTTCCAGCGATATCCTCGCGCAGCCGGAGTTTAAAGACGGAACCTATTGCACCAACTTTTTAGATAAATTCCTGAAAGATTATAAATAGCGGGCGCTCCGCCTGCGTTCGCGCGCGGCGAAGAGCTGTGCGCGGAGGGATATTTATGGGGCGGCGCTTTGAAAGCGCTGCCGAAAGAGGAGAAGAAAGTTGAAATTTGAAGATATAAAGAAGTTTTTCTTTAAAAAGCCGAAGAATGCTTTGGAAGGATCGGAAGAAAATACGTCCGAACGCATCCCCGAAGCGGGCGAACCGGCCGTGATCCCCGATAAACTTGCGGAAAAATGCGAGAATTGCGGGCAGATCGTTTTATCCGACGAAATGGCGGAAAATTTCGGCGTATGCCCCAAGTGCGGCCATTATAAAAAGATGCCGCCGCGCGCCCGCATCGCGATGTGCGCGGAGAATTTTGCGGAGCTGTTCGCGGAGGAAGAGGGCGGGAATGTCCTGCAATTCCCCGGATATGACGAAAAACTCGCGGCTCTGCGCGAAAAGACGGGCGAAAAAGAGGGCGTGATTTGCGGCACGGGCGAGATCGGCGGCGTTTCGTGCGCCCTGTTTGCGATGGATTACCGGTTTGTGATGGGTAGCATGGGGCATGCCGTCGGCGAGAAGATCACAAAAACTTTTGAATACGCAACCGAGAAAAAACTGCCCGTCGTCGGCTTTGTTCTGAGCGGCGGAGCCCGCATGCAGGAGGGGATCGTATCCCTCATGCAGATGGCAAAGACGAGCGCCGCGGTCGCCAAACACGGCGAGGCGGGGCTGTTGTATATCGCCGTGCTCACCGATCCCACTACGGGCGGCGTTTCCGCGTCGTTCGCGTTCGAGGCGGACGTGATCATGGCGGAAAAGGGCGCGCTGATCGGGTTTGCCGGACCGCGCGTCATCGAGCAGACCATTCGGCAAAAACTGCCCGAAGGGTTCCAAAGGGCTGAATTTGTACAGAAAAAGGGCTTTGCCGATATCATCGTCGAGCGGAAAGAGATGAAAGAGAAACTTGCGGCGCTGTTAAAAATGCACTGCGCGGAGGTGAGCGCATGAACGCATACGAGATCGTATTGAAGAGCCGCGAAAAGGGCAGGCCCACCGCGCTGAAATACATCGGAAAGATCGTGGACGGGTTTATCGAACTGCACGGAGACAGGCGCTTCGCCGACGACCGGGCCGTCATCGGCGGCATCGGTTACATCGGCGGCCGCCCCGTTACCGTAATCGGGATCGAGAAGGGAAGCGACACCAACGGAAAGATCGAGCACAACTTCGGCTGCGCTCACCCGGAAGGATACCGCAAGGCGGTCCGCCTGATGAAGCAGGCGGAAAAATTTCATCGCCCCGTACTCTGTTTCGTCGATACGTCCGGCGCGTATTGCGGCATCGGCGCGGAAGAGCGCGGTCAAAGCGAGGCGATCGCCTCGTCGATCATAGAGATGATCCGCTTAAAGACGCCCACGCTTTCGATCATTATCGGCGAAGGCGGCAGCGGCGGCGCGCTCGGCCTTTCCGCGGCCGATGAGGTTTGGATCACGGAGACGTCTACCTATTCGGTCATTTCTCCCGAAGGGTGCGCTTCGATCTTGTGGAAAGACAGCGCAAAAGTCGCCGAAGCTTCGGAATGCCTGAAGCTGACGGCGGAAGATCTGCTGCGGTTGGGTGCGGTGGAAAAGGTAGTGAAAGAAAACGGATTCAACGATGAATTTTATGAACGTCTGGGCAGGGACATCGCCGCATTTTTTGCCGTAAAGAGCGAAGTGCCTGCGGAGTCGCTCGTCGAAGCGCGGTATGCAAGGTTCAGAAAATTTTAATCGTTTCAGAGCAAAGGAGGAGAATATGATAGCGATCGTAACCGATTCTTCCGTCGGATACTCGACGACGGAAATAGCCAGCCGCGGGATCGTCAGCGTCGTGCCGCTCAACTACCAGTTCGGCACGGGGTTTTACGAAGAGGCCGCGTCTGACCGCAACGGGGATTTTCTGTCGCTCATGCGAAGGTCGAATCCCTGCAAAACGGCGCAGCCCGCGCTGAACAATTTTATACGGACTTTTCAGAATCTGACCGATAAGGGCTGCGACGTGATCTGCATCGTGCTTTCTTCGGCGCTTTCCGGCACCTATTCGTCGGCGTGTTTTGCCGCGGATCAGGTAGGCGGGAACATCCGCGTCGTCGATTCCGCTACGATCGGGCCCGGCTTGCACCTGCTTGTCGACGAAGCGGTAAATATGGCAAAGTGCGGCCTCGGGTTTGAAGAGACGGTAAAACATCTCGAAATTTTAAAGAAAAAGATCGGCATCGTGTTCAGCGTGGAATCGCTCGAGCGGCTGCTGCTGGGCGGCAGGCTGAACAATGCAAAGGCGAAAACGTCGCTGAATCTGCGCCCGATCTTTGAACTGAAAGGGAAGATCCTCTTCAAAAGCAATGCGCGCGGTGCGCGCGAGCGGCTGGAGGAAATGCGCGCGCTCGTCCCGAACGGCGCACGCCGCCTGATCGTTTGCCGCTGCGGTGAAAAAACCAACGTTTCCGACTTTACACAGATGTTGGGGGCGAGGTTCCCCGCGGTGTATATTCACCAAAGGGTCGTCGGGCCGGTGCTGAGCATTCACGTCGGAGAAGGCGCTTTCGGCGTCGCCTATATTGTAAAGGATTAAAACGCGGCGGGGTTCGACCCGCCGTTTTTATCGGCGCTTTGCCGTACGGAGCGCGGAAGAGCGGGAAAGGATTTCTTGCAGGGTACAGGCTGCGGAGCGTAAGTTGCGGAACGGCGGCTTGTTATCTGTTTTTCAGCGGCGGATTTTCAGACGGCTTCGGCACAAAGCATGGGACGGAACGGGAGGCGAAATTCCTTTTTTGCGGCGGAAGAAGGCGCGGAAGGGCCGCGAGGTCTGTGCGCCGTACGGCCGACTTGCGTTCGTGCGGCGGGCGGGGATCTGCGGGACGAATGCGGCAAACGGTTTTCGAAAAATAAGAAGGGTTGACGACGTTGCCCGGCTTGCGGGCAATGGCAGGGCTTGCGTATGCTGTATATGCGGAAGACGCCCGCGTCCAGCGCGGCGATCTTGTATGTTTTAATATTGGGGCTCGTATTGTTCCCGACCGATTGGCTCGGCGCTCTGTTTACCGAAAACGAACAGCTCGCCCGCTTTTTGGGGCTGGGGATCATGCGGCTGTTGCTGTTCGGCCTTTTGCTCTTTCTTGCATGGAAGATGGGGATCCGCGGCGTATGGCTGCCGCGGCGCGGCGAGTTAGGAGCGCTGTTGGCGGCGGTCCCCGCGTTTATCGTGGCGGCAAACAACTTTCCGCTCGTTGCCCTCGCTTCCGGTACGGCGGAAATTACGGGCAGCGCCGGCATGATCGCCGCGTTCGCCTTCCAATGCCTCGCCGTGGGGCTGTTCGAAGAGACGGCGTTCCGCGGCATCATCTTTCCGTTCGTGCTCGGCAAAACGGGCACGGGAAAGAAGGGGCGCTTTGTCGCCGTCCTCGTTTCGAGCGCAATGTTCGGGCTGCTGCACCTCGTAAATCTGCTCGGCGGGTTTTCGGGCGGCGTGTTTTTGCAGGTGGGGTATTCTTTTTTGATCGGATGCATGCTGGCGGTGATCACTTTCCGCGGGGCGGGCATGTTTACCTGTGCCGCGGCGCATGCGCTGTTCAATTTCGGCGGCAACGTCGTGCCGTATTTGGGTATGGGCAGCTTTGCGGATATCTGGAGTATCGGAGAGATCGCGCTTACTGCCGCGGTAGGAGCGGCTGCGGTTGTGTACTTTGCCCGGCTGTTGTACAAAAGCAAGCCCGATTGCGCCGACGATTTTGCCGTTTATCCCCCGGCAGATATGCAGATGCCGGAAAACGAAACGGGCGGCGACGCCCCCGCGCGGCAGGAGAATGCAGAAGAAACCGAAGAAAAAGAAGACACGGGCGGCCGCGGCGACAGGGCTTGACGCGTTGCGATGAAAGCATCGCCTGTAATTTTACGAATAATTTTTTACGAATGCAGGGCTTCCGCAATTTGCGGAAGCCCTGCGCAATTAATTTTGTTTAAATTATTTTAAAAAAACTGTTGCAAAGGCGGTTTTTGTGTGCTACAATGCAATTGTAAAAAATAAACAAAAATTGTTAAATACACTAAACAATATAATCATAAAGTTGCAAAAATTCTCAAAATTAAAATTAAATTCATACAATTCTATTATAAAAAATCAATTCAAGGGAGGTTATTATGAAGCGGATACTTGTTGCGGCTGTCTGCGCGGCGCTGGGGTGTGCCTGTCTGTTCGGGTTTTACGGATGCGGAACGGACCCGGAGTATGACGTGTACGTCAACTTTTATTGTTATTACGACGAGGAGTTTCTCTATGACGAAATTCCTTCGGCGGATAAGTACGTATGTACGTTTCGCGCCGAAAAGGATAAAGATGCGCAAGGTACGCTGAAATACCGCGAAAAGGGATATTATTATTTTACTTACGAAGTGTTTTACAGCACGGGGATACCTTACGAAATGAACAGCGAAGAAAAAGAGGCACAAGTTATAAGGGCTATGCCCGATGAAATTTATCCGGAAAGGAATACAAAATCGATTTCAAAATTGATTAGAATTGAGACCTCTAAAGGCGGTTTAGAGAGATTTTATTCCGTTGAAATCCAATTTGGTTGGTGATTGCGGATTTGTAAACGATTAAAGGAGTGAGGAGAGATGAAAAGGATTATAGTACCATTGCCGACTTTATCTGCGGTTCGGTACTCGGGGAGCAGGGGCGAATGATTGGCAGTTTACTGATTTTACAATGTCTGTTTATTATACAAATTAAAACAGCAAGGATCGATTTATAACGGCGACGGGGGAAAGAAAGGCGATGAAAAGGATGCTTTTAACGGCGGTAAGCGCCGCGATAATGCTCGGGGTTTGCCTGTTCAATTGCAGCGCTTGCGGCAAAGACGGCAATGCCGATCCCGCATACGACGTGTACCTCAAAGCGGAGTGTTACTACATGCGCGATGACGAGTTGGAACCGATGTACGATACTTACCATCTCGAAAAAACGATCATCCTCGAAAAAGATGAAGTTACGACCGATTCTTTGGTGCTGCGAGCGAAAGGGTATTATTATTTTTGGATTTTTCCGTATTATCGCAATGCAGACGAGAAAGAGGAAGATACAATATACTCAAGGGTCGGCATCATCGATTTGGACGACAGGATCCCTGCGAACGAACAGAACGATAAGGAATTGCCGCATGTTATTATGCTGGAAGTTCCGATTCACAGCTATCGCGGCACAATCCCCGCGCGCTATGCGCTGCGGCTGAACATCGTGCCGTTCGAAGAGATAGAAGAGGGGGAATACCGCGATAAACTGCTGGAAGAAATGACGTAGCAAAAACAGGCGACCGGCAGAAAGAAGGAAAAAGCGGCCCGCCGCGCTTTACAAGCGCGGCGGGCCGTTCGTTTAAAACAGGTCCGATTATGCCGCCGAGGGTTCGGAGAGCCCCAAAGCTCGGCGGAGTATTGACGCGAAGACTCTGTAACCGTTACTGGTCAAGTGAGTGTTATCGGCATCCCACAGAGAAGAAACGGGAGTTCCGTTTTGGCATAGTTCATCGAACATGTCAATCACTGTAAAATGGTCGTCCGTTTCTGCATAGGAAGCGATCATGCCGTCCAGTTCCTGCGCCCTTGCCCAAACAAGTACATTGTTATATAAAGTGGGGGAAGGCATGATATTGATATAATAAATTTCGATGTCGGGGAAATCGCGGCGGACGAGGCGGATAAATTCTTCGAAGTACGCGTACGCATCGGCCGCCGAACCGGTATTTACGTCATTCGCGCCGCAATAGAGGATCAGGCGCGCCGGGGCAAAAGGCTGCACGAGCCGATCGTAAAAGCTGAGCCAATCGCGCCAAGTCGATCCGCCGATACCTACATTGATCACGTCGGGCAGGCCGTCTCCGTCGGCGTCAGGCAGGCCCGCAAGGTCGCTCAGGTAACCGTCAACGGGGTTGCCGTTCGAATCGACGCGGGTCGGCTTCCAAAAATCGAAAGTGGAACTGCCGACGAGCAAAGTCTGCCCCGCTGCGGCGCCCGCATATTGCTGCGCGTAGGCTTCCGCGCGGCTTTCGTACGGAGAGCGGTATACATATTCCTGCAAAGCGCCGACAAAGGCCGAAACTTCATCGGCATCCGTCTGTAAAGCGAAATTTTTTACGCGCACCGCGCATTTTTGTCCGCCGAGCGATATTGTAAAGGTTTCCTGCGAAGCGTATTCGAAATAGATCTCATCGCCTATGAAGAAGAGGATCTTTCCTGCATGCACTGCGACGCCCAAATCGAGTTCTCGGTTGACGTTTGAGGCGATCAGATGCCAGTTTTGCGTGGCTCCGCCCCGAATTTCTTCGGTAAAAATCTGATATGTTCCGCCTTTGAGGTATTCGAGAACGAACCGAACCCCGTTTCCGTTTTGGGTAAGAAGTTTGATTTCGCCCTGCCCCCATTCCTGTGGATTGAGGATGCCGAATCTCGCGGTAAAATAGAAGTCGTTCGATTGCAGGGGAGAGTTGCCGTCTTTCAAAGCAGCCGCTTGGTATGTTTCGCCGTATTTCACAAAAGATAATCCGCTGTTTTCAGTGAACACGTCGTTTTCGACGAACGGGTCTGCCGCCGCTTCGGCCGATTCAAACTGTTTGCGGATTTGTTCGACTTTTAAAGGATCTGTGGTCGAATCCAAATCAGAGTAGGTAATATCAACGTTTTGGATGACTTCCATAATGGCGTTCGCATACCCCCAATTTGTTTCGTATTTGCACATCAGTTTGTTTTCAACGAACAACAAGACGGTACCGCTGTCATAAATAAAAGCAAAATCCGCCGTCCAATCGTACGAATCGGTCAATGCCGTTTGCGAGGTACACAGCGTATTGTTTTGAGGATCTCCGACGCCGCCGTTCTGTGTGCGGTAATAGCAACTGTTATTTCCCTCCCTTCTGTTGATGGTAAAACGGCTCCAATTGCTGTTATCGGAATAGCACATAAAACCGATATGTCCGCTTTTTCCCGCTACTGTCAAGGTATGGATGGTACCGGTAACGGCAAAGGAATATCCTGCAACGGGGTTGCCGTTTTTATAAAAGGATACCATAACGGGGGATGCCGTCGAGTTGCTTTGGTCTACACGCACGGTACCGTTTTCCAAATCTTGCATACATTTGGATAAATTGTTTGTTGTGCCGATCGTATTGCCGACCAGGGCATCATAATAATTCGCGGTAACTTCCGAATATAATTCCTGTACGGCTTGTTCGTCCGTTTCGCAGCGGATGTTTGAAATTGCTGCCTTCATCGGGTAAGGGCTGTTCGAAATTACCGGCTGCGAATTTTCCAGCCCTTCGAGCGCCCGATGATAGACGATCTCTCCGTCGAGAAGCATGGCGACGTCTTCGCCGCAAACCACCAAGCCCAGGCGCATCGTTCCGTGCGTATAATAGAAAGAGGACAGATGTTCTGTATAGTTGAGGTAAGACGAACTGTCGTCGCGGTAGTCGCTGAAGACGCAGATCTCTTTTTCGCTTGTCGCCCGGATCACAAACCGAATCTGTTTGTTTTCGCGCGAAAAAGCGGAGAGCGCAAGTTCGCCGGCCGAGGCCATATCGGAAAGTTTTACGTCGAAGGAAAGAGCGTAATCCGTGTGCGGGGCGGTGCCGTCTTCCGTATAAAAAGCTGCGGAGGCACCCGATTTCTGCGTTACGAAAGCACCCTCTTCATTGTTCCAGGCGAATAAATCGTCTGTGCCGAGCGAACCGCCGTAATATTTGCCGAATACATTCTGTACGGACAGCCCGATCGCGAAGTTTCGCTCTGTTCCGTCTTCCGCCGTAACTTGAAACAGGATCGCTCCTTCTTCGCGGTCAAAACGGGCGGTAAACTGCGCGTTTTCGGCGAGATCGGCATCGACTGCCGCGGCAATGTTTTCCGATTCGGCGAGGGCCAGCCAAGTTTCGGCGGGTACGGTGCATCGATTTTCATCAACGGCATGCCCCGCGATCGTTTTTACGGTCATTGACGTATCGTCGGAAAGAACAACGACGGAAACGGTGGTCTGTTCAACCGTGCCGTCTTCCGCAACGGCCGTGAACTGCAGAAGTTTCTGTTCGGGATCGAGGGCGACGGAAACGGAGGCGCCGAGCGAAACGGAAAAATCGCACAGGTCGGCAACGTTTTCCGCCGAGCGCAATTTTTCCCATTCCGCGGAAGACAGAACGACCGCTGCATCCGCTATGGATTTGCCGCAGACAGACCGCACGGTCATACCCGTTTGATTCGACAACACTTTGACGGCAATTTCCGTGCTGGTTGTGCCATTTGTATTTTTTGCCGTGAAGATGACTTTGTAATTGACTCCGTCGACCGCCACACTGACCGAATCGGCTCCGTCTGCTGAAAATTGGCAGAGATTTTCCGCATAGGGCGCGGAGACCAATGCTTCCCAAGCTTCGGTTTTCAAGGTAACAGCGCGGTCGGCTACCTCTTCGCCGCAGATTTTTTCCACGAGCACTTCGGAAGGAGGCGAGCCTTCGGAAGGGGAACCGGATTTTGAAGAACATCCTGTGATGAGCAGCAACGCGGCTGCGGCGAGCAGCAAAAGAATCAGCGGGACCGTGAATGAAAGCCGAAGGGCCGAATATGTCTTTTTCATTGCGCTTTTCTCCTTTTCGATTGCCGTTGACAATCGCTTTTTTTTATAGTATAATACAGAAAATATAGTAATTCAATATAATTTTTCAACTAAAAATCATAAAAATCAAACGAAGACGGGGAAAAGGGATGTCGCAAATCGTATCTAAGTACAGCGTGAAAGAAAAATCGGACAAGGTACATTTTTTGCCGCAGCCGCATAACGATGATTTTTTGTATTATCTTACGAGCGTGGGGCACGAGTATCTCAACCGCTCTTATTATATGGAAAGAAAGGACTCCGATGTATATATGATCGATTACGTTGTGCGCGGGAAGGGGCATCTTTCTTGCGGTAACGGAAAAAGTTTTACCCTGCGGGAGGGGGATCTGTGCTTCGTATATCTGGGGGAGCCCAGTATTTTTTATCCCATGGGCGACGATTTTGAAATTTATTTTTTCCATGTCAAGGGAGCGCAAATCAAAGAGTTGTATCAGGCATTTGTACACAATGCGGGAAACGTGATCGGAGGATTTTCGGAAAAACTTGCGGCGGATTCTTTTTCCAGCATCCGCGAACGGATCGATGCCGGCCCTGATTTTAAAGAAATTTCCATAATTTTATATCGATTCCTTTTGGAAATTTTGGAAAGATCGCAGCGCCAAAAGGACGCATATCCGCCGTTTATAATGAAAATTTTTCAAAAGATCATCGATCATGGCTGTACGGTTCAGCAATTGGCCGAGGAACTCGGATTTCATGCAGTCTATTTGGAAAGGCAGTTTAAACGGTATACGAAAAAAACATTACGACGCTTCTTGACGGAACGCAAGCTGAGTTTGGCCGAGAATCTTTTGCTTACTACTGACCTGACTATAAATGAAATCGCCCAGCGCATCGGCTATGCGGACAGCAACGGGCTGATCAGTTTGTTTCGTACGGAACTGCACTGTACGCCTTTGGCATTCCGCAAAAAACGCGGGAGCATTGAAAAAACAGAGGAATAAACAGCGCCGCCCGAGTAAGGCGGCGCTGTGATTTTAATATGCTTTATAAAAATGCATTCTTTTCTTCCGAATACGTATATCCGATGGAGGCGAGCTTGCCTCGGATCTCGGCTTCGTCTGCGCCGAGATCGTCGCACAGCTGCGCGAGAGAGCGGTACTGATCGCGCAGCTTCATATTGATAAAACTTAAGAGGATCGCGGGATCCTGCGGAAGAGGTGGCATAAAATTCTCCTTGTCTCTTTCAATCGTCTTTCTGCGTACAGACGCGATGCGCGCCGCATGCCGCAAGAGAGGCGCGCGGCACCGTTTTGGAAGGAACGGTTCAGTCTTTTTGGCGATATGCGCGTTTCAGCCGCGCAACGGTCAAAAACACGAAAACCGCGGTGATCACGGCGAGTGCCGCCAAAGGTATAAACGGGTTATAGTCGTACATGCTTTTTTGGAACCATTCCGACCAGCCGTTGATCCCGCTCGCGCGGCCGAACACGGCGACGCCCCAAGCCGCGGGCGTTATGTATTTGAATACGTCCGCGCCGCCGCCCAGCGAAATCAGGCAGTCGCTGAACACGACCTGCATGATAATGAGCACGAGCACGGGGAGGATCGCGCTTTCCGATTTTTTTAAGAGTGCGGAAACGAACAGCCCGATCGCGGTCAGAGAGATGTTCACCAGCGCGGCGGCGGCAAAACAGAACGCATAGCCGGAAAGGTGCAAAAAGGAATAGTCGATGAACAGCATGCTCCCGAAAAACAGGAGGGCGCACTGCACGATCCCGACAACGCTGAGGACGAAAAATTTCGAAAACACGTATGCGGTGATATCCAGCCCGCCGAATACTTCGCGGGAGAGGATCTCGCGCTCTTTGCAGATCTCGCGGTAGCTGTTGAGGATCCCCATCAGCGCGGACATCACGATCACCATAAAGGCGATCACGTTTGCCTGCGTAACGTCGTGTGCGGAAAAGGCGTCTTTTTGGCTGACGATAAAGAGGATGAGCAGCATAACGGGCGCCTGCAGCAACATGGGCAAAAACAGCCCCGCGCTCGTAAAGATCTGTTTGAAATAGCGGCGCGTAAGCACGCGGAAATGCATGAGGTTCATGCGGGCCGAGCGGCGTTTAAAGCGTCTCATTGCCGTCCTCCTTTGCTCCTTTTCCGCGCTTTGCGCCGTTGGCGGGCGCGCTTTCTTCTGCAGGCGGGACGGCTTCGCGTCGCCGCCTTTTGCGCGGAAGGTCTGCGGGCGGCTTTTCCCAGGCGTATTTTTCTTCGTCGGGCGTTTCTTCGGGCGGCAGCGCACAGCATGCGCCGTATTCCTCGGTCAGTTCGGCGTACAGTTCTCTGTAATAATCGCTGCGCCTGTATTTGCGCGCATAGTTTTCGGCTGTCTCTTCGTCGGTGAGGGCGGCGAAGATGCGCGAATAGGTGCGGCGGTTGAACCAGCGGAAAGCATCTTTCGCCGCGCCGTAATAGCACAGCCTTCCGCCCTTTCCCAGAAACGCGACGCGGTCGCACTTGTCGAGGTTGTCCATCGCGTGCGTGATCACGACGATCGTCCGGCCCTTTTTGGTAAGTTCTTTGAGGAGGTCCATCATTTCCAGGTCGAGGTCGGGCGAAAGGCCGCTCGTCGGTTCGTCCAAAAAGATGACCTTCGGGTCGGACAGGAGTTCCATGGCGATGGAAACGCGCTTTTTTTGCCCTCCGGAGAGGGACGAGATGCGCAATTTTTCCTTTCCTTGCAGGCGTACGTCCGCGATCGCCTCGTTTACGCGCCGTGCGAGCTCTTCTTTGGAGAGATCGGCGCGCGTGCGAAGCTGCGCCGTATAGCGCAGCGCGTCGAATACGGTGAGGTCGTCGTGCATGATATCCTTTTGCGGAACGTAGCCGATGACGCCCTTATAGGAATTGATGTTTTCGTAATAGTCGTTGGTATCGTAATAAATTTTGCCGTCGGTTGCGGGGCGCATGCCGTTGATGCAGTCCAGCAAAGTGGATTTTCCCGCGCCGCTTCCGCCGACGACGGCGACGAACTGCCCCGCTTCGATGCGGAAAGTTACGTCGGAAACCAGCGAAATTTTACCGCGCGCGTTGCGGTCCTGCACCCGCTTGCAGACGTTGACGGCGTCGATCCGGATCCCGCCCGCCGCCGTCGAATACAGGAGCTTGTTGCGGTAAAATATGTATGCCGCCGAAGGAATGGAGATGCGGTCGTAATCGCTCAGTTTCTGCCGCTTGATCTTGCGGTTGTTGACGTAGGTGCCGCTTACGCTGTGCGCGTCCTCGATGTAGCAGTCGCTGCCGTCGAATACGATAAAGAATTGCTTTTCGGAAACGAGAGGGTTCTGTACGCGGATATCGCAGGAACTGCCGCTGCCGATGGTCGTAACCGTCTTTAAAGAGAGGTCGAACGCCGAGCCGGACTGTTTGCGGCTGATCTGTTTTACCTGCGACAGGGCCGCGATCTCGCTCGCTTTTTCTCCTTCGCGCCGGAAAGAAAGGACGCCGTCCAGTCTGACGAGCGGCTTTTTGAATTTTTTGCCGCCCAGGCAGAGGACGCTGCGGGCGCCCGGCTGCGAAAGATCCTCCGCATACCATACGTTGTTTTTGCGCACGAGCTTCAGCTGAACGGGCTGGATATACTGCGATTTGATGCAGATATCCGCCGTTCGCTTGGATCCGACGGAGATCTCGTCGCGCTCGCCGCCGACATAAAAGCGGAACAGGTCGCCTTCCTGTATTTTCAAAACGATGTTTTTCAAAAATATTTCTCCCTCGCGTAAGTGCGGTTATTATAACACATTTTTATGCCCGCGCGCAACTCAGCCGCATACCGTTTCCGCCTTTTTTCGTTCCAGGGCGCGCGGCGGCCGAGAAATCGTTGACGGAAATTTTTGCATGAGTATAATAGATATCCGAAAAAAGTTTTGCGGAGAGAACGGGAATGCAGGCGGAAAGCAGTGAAAACAGGCCGGGGCGCGGCAGGCGTGCCATATCGGCGGCGGCGCATTTTATAAAGAGCAGTGCGGTTTTGCTCGTCGCTTTGGCGGCGGCGGGCATTACCTGTATTTTCGTGCCCGTGGATAAAGAGTATCTCGGTTACTTCGATCTGCAGACGCTCACCTGCCTGTTCTGCACGCTGGCGGTGGTGGCGGCGTTTAAAGACATCAAATTTTTCGAGTGGCTGGCGGATATCATCGTGCGGCGGTTCAAGAATATGCGCAACATCGTTCTGGCGCTGGTATTCGTTACATACTTCGGCTCGATGATCATGGCCAACGATATGGCGCTGATCACCTTTCTGCCGCTCGGGTATTTTGTGCTCGATTCGTGCGGGAACAAAAAACTTACGGCGTTTACCTTTATCATGCAAAACATTGCCGCAAATCTGGGCGGCATGCTGACCCCCTTCGGCAATCCGCAGAATTTATACCTGTACTCGTACTATTCCATCGGCGCGGGCGAGTTCTTTAAAATTATGGCCCTTCCGTTTGCCGCGGCGTTCGTCCTGATTCTGGCGACGTGCCTGTTCGTAAAACCCGAACGTGCGGAAATTTCGGCTAAACCGAAAGCCCGCCCTCCCGTTTGGCGCGTTGCCGCCTATACGGCGCTGTTTGCGCTTTCGGTACTGATCGTGTTCCGCGTTTTCCCGTATTATTGGGGGCTGTTGGCCGTGGCGGCGGCGCTTCTCCTGCTGGATTTCCGTTCGCTGCTTCGGGTCGATTACGCGCTTCTGCTCACCTTCTGCGCCTTTTTTGTCTTTTCAGGGAACATGGCGCGCATCCCGGCGGTCGAAAACTTTCTCGGGTGGCTGATCGCGCTCGATCCGCTGGCATTCGGCACGCTTTCCTGCCAGATCATCTCGAACGTGCCCTCCGCCGTTCTCCTTTCGAAATTTACCTCCGATTATGCGCGGCTGTTGATCGCCGTCAATATCGGCGGCCTCGGCACGCCGATCGCCTCTTTGGCCAGCCTGATCACGTTGAATACCTACCGCCGCGTTCGGCCGGGAGAAACGAAAAAGTACCTCGTGCGGTTTTCGGCCCTGAATTTTTCCTTCCTCGCCGTGCTGATGGGGGCGGGATACCTGACGGCAGCGATCTTATAAAAACCGGAAAAAGCATTGAATTTCGGCCCGCGGGCCGGTGCGCGCAAAACCAAAAGGTTGGAACAGGACAAAAATAAAAACGCCCCCGCCGCGGATGCGGCGGGGGCGTTGCTGTTGCGATTATTCTCCGCGGAAGGGGAGAAGGGCGACGATGCGCGCCTTTTTGATGGCGTTGGAAAGTTCCCTCTGGTGCATGGCGCAGGTACCGCTCATGCGGCGGGGAAGGATCTTGCCGCCTTCGGTGATGAATTTTTTCAGACGGTTCACGTCTTTATAATCGATAAACTCCACTTTTTCCTGGCAGAAAGCGCAAACTTTTCTGCGGGAAGTTCTCTTCATGGGTTTACGAACTACGGGTTTTTCTTCCATGATCAATCTCCTTATTTCAATTTCCCGCGTTTCTTTCAAAGAACGAAAGAAACGGCCTTATTTTGAAGGGGCTGCCCGATTTCCCGCCGCGTTCGGGCGGGAGGAGGGGGAACCCTTCGCCGCGGCGCCGCTGAATTGCGCACCGCCGCATACCCTGCAACATTACGGCGCATACGCGCTTTTGTGCAGGCGATGAAGAACTTTTTATTTGCGAAGCAAAACGCGCGGGCGTACGGCGATCAGAACGGAATGTCGCTGTCGTCGTCAAACGCTTCGAGCGCGGGCTTCTTCCTGGGCGCCGCAGGCGCAAAATCGTCGTCGGCGGAAGAGGAAGCGTTTTTCGGGGTCAGGAATTCGACGTCGTCGGCAATGATGTCGACCGCCGTGCGCTTTTGGCCCGTGCTGTCTTCATAATTGCGCATCTGGATGCTTCCCGTGATCGCGACTTTGTTGCCCTTTTTAACATACTTCGCGACGCGCTCTGCAAGCTGGCGCCAAGCGGTGATGTTAAAAAAGTCGGTCTCGTCGTTGGAGGAAAAGCGGCGGTTTACCGCAAGTCCCAAACGGCACACCGCAACGCCGCTGTTCGTTTCCGACAGTTCGGGGTCGCGCGTAACGTTTCCGATCAAAAATACCTTGTTCATGTTTCCCTCCGCGATCAGTTCGCTTTCGTGATCATTCTGCGCATTACGCCGTCGGTAATGCCCGCGATGCGGTCGAGTTCCTTCAAAACCGAACCTTCCGCTTCGAACGTCATGAGCACATAAAAAGCGTCGCTTTTGTAATTGATAGGATAAGCGAGTTTCTTTACGCCCCATTTGTCGGTCGAAAGCACGGTACCGCCCAAACTCTTGACGAGGTCTTCGAATTTGGCGATCATTCCGTCGCGCGCCTCTTCGGCGATGGCGGAGTCGATCAGATACAGCATCTCGTATTTCATTGATTTCACCTCCCGGTCTTAGTCGGCGTACCGTAAAACGGCACGCAAGGTTTTGCGCCCTTTCTTCGGCGCATTTGGTATTATACCGCATTTTTTTGATTCCGTCAACGGTTTTTGCCTTTTTACGGCAAAAAGGTTTGCCGTTTGCGCGGAAAACGATGAAAACAGCGCTCCCTCGGAAGGGGGAGCGCTGTTGCGGTTTGCTTCAGTTGCCGCCGGAAGGGCGCGTGATCAGGTTGTAGATTTCCGTGATCAGATCGTTCAGCGTGAGGCTTCCCAGCGTTTTGGAGGGAGCGCTTGCCGAAACGGGGGTCGCGAGCATCTCTTCGGCGGTAACGCCCGAACCATCCGGCGGCGTGATGTCGATCATGCCGTCGGCATACAGGTTGCCGAGCGTCATCGAATTCATGTTGGCGCGCACGTTGGAAACGAGCTCGTCGATGTTCTGCATTTTGCAGCTCTGTTCTGCGCCGTCGGCGGTGATCAGATATTTCCAGACCCCGCGCACCGTGCCGTAGGTAAACAGCTTTGTCCCGGCGGGCAGGCTTTGGGCAACGGTATACACGATTTTGCCGTCCTGCGCCGCCGAATCGAGCGCGACAGCCGTCCACGTCTCTTTCTCCGCGTCGAAGTAATACAGATTGCCGTAATCGGAGGTGAATCCGTCCGACGTATATTCGCCGACGTACGCGAGACGGGTGTACAGATCTTCGCTTTCGTATTCGGGGAGAACGCCGTACGAGGCGGTTTCCAGTTCGACGGCCCTATACGTGCCGGGGGAAGGCTGATAGTACAGGGTTTCAATGTCTGCGGGATACGTTTCCCGATAATCGATCTCGGCGTAAACGTATTCACCGTCCGCTCCGGAGGAACGGGTATACAGCTGTACTTTGGAATAATCGACGGAGTTTGCGTCTTCCGCGTCGTAAGCGGGCAGTTTGCGGGCCGTGGCGCCCGTGGCGAGCACAAACGCGTACGAGCCCGCCTCGGTTTCCGATTCGCGCAGGACATACAGAGGCACTCCCGCGCTTTTGTACAGCGTCAGTTCGGCTTCTTCCAAAAGCTTATAGTGGCTGTACAGCGTCAGGGAAGAATCGGATCCGTGCACGTCGGGGGCGTATGTTTCGTAATTGCCGCGGTCGTAAACGAACAGATTGTTTGCTCCGTACAGGGCGAGAAGGCCGTTCGTTCCTTCGTACTGCGCCGCATTGCCGACCGCAAAGCGGGTGTAGATGTCGTCCGCAAAGACCGCCTGTACAGAGAGATCGCGCAGGTCGGCCGCGAGCGTCTGCAGCGTGGAATTGCGCAGGTTGTCCAAGAGGGGATTTGCCTCCGTGCCGTCCTCTTCGAGCAGGTCGCCGATGGGGATATCGTCGATCACTTCGCCGACCTCGCCGAGCGAGACATCGGCCAGCGCCTGCAGGATCTTGGGCGAGGCCTCGGTGCCGTTCGCGGCCGCCTCTTCGTCGGTTACGATCGTGAGGATCTGCCCCAGCGTCAGAGAATCGACCTTGTCGGCATCGGAAAAATCGTTTAAAGACCAGTCGGCTATGGCTTCCATCAGCTTGTGCGGGTTTTCGCCGAGGTCGACGGCGTCGGAAATTTTGATGCCGTCCATTCTTCCCGAAATTTCGCCGATCGTTCGGCGGTTGATCGGTTCAATGGTAACGCCGTCCGCGGCGACGGTGTAATCCTGTCCTTCCGTGCCGTATGCGAGGTACAGAAGGAGGCGCGAAGAGTTCGCGTTGAGGTCGAGCACGTCGTCAAGGTGCAGCGCCTGCAGTTCGGGCGTCATCGCGTCGGACAGATATTCGAGCGGGACGTACAGTACCGTTTCCAGCGAACCGCTGTCCATTGCGATGCCGAAATAGCGGCCCACCCCGTCGAGGGTAAGCGTCTGGGTGTTCAGGGAGGCGGAGAGGGCGTCCATCGCGTAGGTCAGGGGCAGGGACGCGATCCCGTTCGTGCGGACATACAGCGCCGTTTGGGCGCTTGCCGCAGAGACAGGGGCTTCCGCATATTCGTATTCGAGCGAATACAGCGTTTCGTCGCCGTATTCGTCCGCAATGGCGTAGCCGCCGTTTTCTTCGTCCACGATATAGTTTCCCGTCTCCGCGTCCGTAAGCGTCGCGAGGAGGTAATATTTCCCGTCGGATTGGTAATATTCGCCCGATTCGGGCTTGGCGTCGCGCTGTACATACAGGGGACGGTAGCGGTATTGTGCCGCGATTTCGGGGCTGTACACGCTTTTTTGTTCTTCCGCGGCGCCTGCGGAAACGTAGCCGCCGGCTTCGGCGGACCAAACGCAGAGCGTTTCCGTTGTCTTTTCGTCCTGTTCGAGGGCGAAGGTGTAATGTTCCGCGCTCTCCGAAGAGCCCGCGGCATACACCGCGTCATTGTTTTCGGTGATGCGCGCGTACGTCGTAACGGACGTACCGTCGGCGGAAACAGCCGTCCTTTGCAGGTACAGCGCTTCGCCGTTTACGGTGAGATAACCGCCCGAACCCTTCGCAACGCCGTCGAGGGAATACAGTTTCCGCTCTTCCCAGGTTACGATGGCGCGCTCCGTCTCGGCGCCCGTCTCGTCCGTCCGGGTAAACGTATCCGCGAACGTTTCGGTGCGCGTGTAATAGGTATACGCGGTATCGGACATCGAAAATGCCTTGTCGACCGTTCCCGATTCGTTATCGTTGACCTGCGTGTCGATCCAAAGGGGCTCTTCCCCGTCGGGCGCGCCGTGGATCAGATCCATATCCGGGAGGTCGAAGGAGAACTGCTCGGAAAGGTCGGCAAGCGTTCCCGTGATCACGAGTACGGAAGAAACGTTCGACGTAAGCTGATCGACGGGCGTCGAATACAATTCGCCGCGGTCGAGCTTGAACAGGCCGACGTTTTCGACGTTGTCGACGACGGCGTCCATCTTTTCGGCAAGGGCGGGGGAGATCTCCCGCAGGGTGTCGAGCGTGATGTCTCCGCTGAGCGCTTCGGAAACCTTCTGCACGAATTCGGATATGGTGCCGTCGTACGATTCCGATATCCATTCGGTGTCGCCCGGCAGCCAGCCGGCGATGGTGCGCACTTTTACCGTTTTATATACGACGACGATCGTGCCCGCGATCGCGCCGATAAAGATGACGAGGGTCAGAAAGATCGTCAGAAGCTTTCCGCCCAGGCTGAAATTGGATTTTACCATATTTTACCTCATTTACCTCGCTGTTTTACAGTTCGCCGCGCAGCACGATAAAGGCACAGCGGCCGTTGAGCTCGTATTCGCCGGGGTTTTCCAGGCGGAAGCTCTCCCCCGCGGAAAAATCCGTTTCGCCGCGCGCGTGTTTGAAATGTCCGTTTCCCGACAGGATATGCACCGTATCCGTCCCCTCGCTGAACAGCTTGAAGCGGCGGGGGGAATCCACATACAGGGCGTTCTCTTTTTTTCCGACGCGCGCGCCCTGCACCGCTTTGTCGGAAAAGGCAAACCCGGCCTCGGAAGGGAGGTCTGCCGCAATTTGTATCCGTTCGATCTTCATACCTGTATTATAATATAACCGCGCGCGTTTTGCAATGATTCGGCGCTGTTAAATTCTGCTACGGGGCGAATTTTCACATTTCCGCGCCGCCATCGTCGCCGTATTCGCCGTCCGAAAGAAGGAAATCGGCGCGTTGGTCGGAAATTTCCGAAACGTTTTTCAGCTTTCGGTCGATGGTGCGCGTCTTTTTCGCCGCGTTTTCGATGGTATCCTGCGCTTCCTGCAGCTTTTTCTGCGCCTTTTCGAGGATCTGCACGAAATTGCGGAACTCGTGGCGGAAAGCGGACAAGAGCTCCCACAATTCGCCCGAACGCTTTTCGATCGCCGCGGTTTTGTACCCGATCTGCAGGGTGGTCAGAAGCGCGCCGAGATTTGCCGGCCCGCAGGCGAGGATGCGCTTTTCCGCGAAAAATTCGGAGAGGCCCGGCATTTTCAGGCTTTCCGCGTACAGTCCTTCCAAAGGCAGGAACATCACGGCGAAATCCGCGGTCGCCGGGGGCTGAATATACTTTTTCGCGATGGATTCCGCCTGCAGTTTCAGAGCCCGTTCGAGATTTTTCGCCGCGCGCTCCGCGGCCTCTTTGTTGCCGGAATCGCCCGCGTCGAGCAGGCGGCGGTATTCTTCGACGGGGAACTTGCTGTCGATCGGCAGATACACCGTTTCGCCGTCTTTGGACGGGAGCAGAACGGCGTATTCCACCACGTCGCCGGAAAGGGGATTTACATGCACGTTGGCCCGGTACTGCGAGGGCGAAAGCATCTGTTCGAGCAGGGCGGAAAGCTGAACCTCGCCCCAGGTCCCGCGCAGTTTGACGTTGGTGAATACCTTTTTGATGTCCGCAACGCTTCCGGCGAGCTGCTGCACTTCGCCGATCCCCTTGTACACGGCCTCCAGCCGCTCGTTGATGATGGAATAACTCTTGTTCAAACGGTTTTCGAGGGTGGAAGAGAGCTTCTCGTCTACAGTCTGGCGGATCTGTTCGAGGTTATGCGCGTTCTGTTCGGTCATATATTTGATCTCTCCCGCCACGACGCGCTGGATCTCCGCCAGCCTGCGCTCGGTGGAAGCGTTCAGATTTTCCAGTTTTTCCTGCATGCCCTGCAGGTTGCCGTTTTGCTGTTTGGCGATGAAGTCGAGGTAGTCGCGCGTCGCATGTCCGTTTTGTTCGGCGATGTAATTGGCCCGGTCGACCATTTGTTCCAGCCTGCCGCCGTCGCGGTTTGCCGCAGACGTCCCGCCCGTTTTTTGGTTTTTCAGCACGATCGCGCTCACGGCGAGCGAGAGGACCGCGCAGACCGCCGCGATCGCGGAAAAGATTATTTCAATCATTTTTTGTTCCCTCCGCGGCGAGTCGCGCCGCTTCCTTCAAGAGCGTTTCGGGGTGGTTGCGGGTCCCGTCCTGTGCGCAAAACAGCAGCAGCGCATGCAGGATATCCCCCGTCTTCTGCGGAGGAACCATCCCTTTGAGGTCGGTGCCGTTCACGGCAAGCTGTTTTAAACTGAAAGCCGCGCCCTCGCTCTGCATTTTTTTGCGGATATTTTCCCACTTGGAAACGGTTGGACAGACATGCAGATCGTCCTTGCATCCCGAATAATCCGCCTGCTTTAAGAGGAGCAGAAGGTCATAGACGCCGTAATTCTTTACGATGAACGAGCGGATCTTGCTTTCGCGCGCTTTGCCGTCCAGATCGTACATATGCAGAAGGGTCAGGCGGCAGACCGTTTCGGCGGTCTTTTTGGGAGCCTTGAGCCTTTCGAGGACGAGGCGCGCAATTTTTTCTCCCGCCACATCGTGCCCGTGGTATTTGCCGGTCTGCGCGTATACGGCGGGTTTGCCGACGTCGTGCAGCAGGGCCGACAGGCGGACGCGGCCGTCGGCATATTTGCAGGCGCGGAAAGAGTGTTCCAAAACGTCGTGCGCGTGAAAGTCCGCGCGCTGCGGCATGCCTTTGCCCGCGGCCAGTTCGGGCAAAATATAGCTCAGCACGTCCGTGCTCTCCAAAAGTTTCAGCCCGTCGTAGTGCCCGTATTCCCTCCCGTATTTTTCGTCCGCGTGAATGATGAGCAGCAGCTCCGCAAAGATCCGTTCGGCGGAAATTTTGGCGATGAGAGAGGCGTTGAACTTCGCGCCGAACAGGCATTCGAGCGTGGGGACGAAACCGAGCTGCGCCCCGAACCGCGCCAGCCGCATCAGCCGCAGCCCGTCTTCCGAAAACACTTCGTCCGCCGGCCTCGTCGTCTGCAACGTGCGGCTGCGGATGTCTTCGATCCCGCCGAGCGGGTCGACGAGCTGTTCGCTCTTCAGGTCGAGATACACGGCGTTGCACCGGAAGTCCCGCCGCTTCGCGTCCGTTACGATGTCGTCCGTGAACCGTATGCGTTCGGGCGCGTGCTCTCCGCGGCGGTAAGTATCGGAACGGAAGGAGGTGAATTCGATTTTTACGGCGCCGTCGGTAAGGTTGACCGTGCCCGTGTTTTTATAAGCGCCGTTTATCGTCAGCCCGTATTTCTGCGCGCAGGCGGAAAATTTTTCCGCCGAAACGGGAGCGGCGATATCCCAGTCCTGCGAAGAGGGGAGCTCCGCGATGCCGTCGCGCACCGCTCCGCCCACGGCGTACAGCGGGAAAGGCGCTTTTTCGGCGAGTATCTTCAATTTTTCGGGTATGCGCAGGTTCATGGTCTCCGCCTTTGCGCCGCGTGCCGGGCGGCGTTCCTTTTTTTGTTTTTACTATTATAGCAACTTTAAAAATAAATTGCAAATGCGTGCGTTTTATTGTATAATAATATATCATTAGGGTCTGTTTTCGTTTTTTGGCAGGCGGAGAGGGCACAAAGGAAGTTTGCGGAATGTTTAACATCATTTTGAACCCGCAGTCGGGAGAAGGAAAAAAGCAAAAACTGCATCGCCGCGCATTGGAGCGCTTTCGCCAGCGGAAACAGGATTTTCGCGTTTTTGAGACGGAAAAGGCGGGGCAGGCAACCCTTTTGGCAAACGAACTCTGCCGCGAAGGGGAGGGGGATATCGTCGTCATCGGCGGCGACGGTACGCTGCACGAAGTGCTCAACGGCTTTACGAACTTCGAGCGCTGCGCTCTGGGGTTGATCCCCTGCGGCACGGGAAACGATTTCGCCGCCGCGGCGCACATTCCGCTCGAACCGGAAAGGGCGGTCGATCTGCTCGTGGACACCAAGCCCGTATACACCGAATTTATGCAGATGCCCTCGGGCGTGCGCGGCATGAACGTGATCGGCACGGGGATCGACGTGGAAATATTGCAGCGCTGCCGCGCGTCGAAAGTGCTGCGGGGGAAATTTCAGTATATCATCAGCCTGATCATCTCGCTTTTCAAGTTTAAGAATTATGCGATGAAGGTGCGCCTGAACGGCAAAGAGAGCGAATACGACGCGCTGATCGCCTGCGTCGGCAACGGGTACCGCATCGGCGGGGGGATACCCATGTGCCCTTCGGCAAAACTCGGAGACGGGCTGCTGGATTTCGTCGTGGTGGACGACGTAAAAAGGACGCGCATCCCCGCCGCGTTTATAAAGCTGATGAAGGGGAAGATCTTAGAAGAAAAATTTACGTTTTCCGAGCGCTGCGAGCACATCGAGATCCTGCCCGCAACGCCGCGCACCATCCAGGTGGACGGCGAGTTATACGACGGCATTCCGTTCATCGTGGACATCGTGAAAGACAAACTGCGCATGTACAGGGGAGATTCTGCAGAGAGAGGCGGGTAAAGACTACGCGTTCGCGGCAACTGCGCGAACAAAAGGAGGCGCCAATGGAATATATCTATCTTCTTCTGCTGCTCGGCGGGGTGATCGCGCTGTGCATTTTCATCAACCGTGTTACGGATAAGCTGAAAGTGCCGTCGCTGCTCCTCTTTATCGGGCTCGGGATGCTGTTCGGCGTATTGCTCCGCCCGCAGATCGGGAACTTTACCGATTACGGCTTGGGGAACGTCGTCTGCTCGATCTGTCTCGTATTCGTAATTTTTTACGGCGGTTTCGGAACGAACTTCAAGGAAGCGCGGCCGGTCGCGGGAAGAGCGCTGCTCTTATCGTTTGCGGGAACGGCCGTTACGGCAGGCATCGTGGGCGTCGGCGTATATTATATCTTTCGGCTGCTCCCGTTTTTCGAAGGGGGCATCGGCTGGATCGAAAGCATGCTGATCGGTTCGGTGATCAGCTCTACCGACGCGGCCTCCGTCTTCAACATCCTGCGTTCGCGCCGCTTAAATCTGAAATACCGCACTTCCTCGCTGTTGGAAATGGAATCGGGCTCGAACGACCCGACATCCTATATGCTGACGGTCGTGTTCGTGGCGCTGCTCGCAGCAAAATACGGAATCGAAGGTTCGAGTGCCATGGGCGCGGGCGAAATAGCGGCGATGCTCTTTTCGCAGGTCGGGTTCGGCGCTCTGTTCGGCGTCGCCCTCGGTTTTATTGCGATTTTTATTTTAAAGAAATTTTCTTTCAATATGGGGCAGGGGGGGACGATCTTCGTCGTCGCCGTGGCCTTGGTAACATATTCGCTGCCCTCCATCCTGCCCGGGGTGCTCGCCGGAAACGGCTATTTGGCCGTTTATATCTGCGGGATCATGATCGGCAATGCGCGCATCCCGCAAAAACGCGACTGCGTGCGCTTTTTCGACGCGCTGACCAACGTGGCGCAGATGCTGATCTTCTTCCTTCTGGGGCTCTTGGCTACGCCCGAATGGCTGATCCGCCCGGAAGTGCTCCTCCCGGCGCTGCTCATTTTCCTGTTCATGACGGTCATCGCCCGACCCGCGGCGGTTACCGCCCTGCTCGCGCCCTTTCGCGCAAAGCCGAATCAGATCGGCGTCGTCTCCTGGGCGGGGCTGCGCGGCGTCGCTTCCATCGTGTTCGCGATTTACGCCGTGAGCACGCTGGGCGAGAATGCGCTGCCGTACGATCTTTTCAGCATCGTCTTTTGCATCGTCATCATATCCATTTCGCTGCAGGGGTCGCTTTTGCCGCTGATTTCGAAAAAGATGCATATGCTCGGCGATAACGACAACGTGCTCCGCACGTTTACCGATTACCAGGATGAGAGCGACGTCAGCTTTGTGAAAGTCGTTGTGGGAGAAAACCATCCCTGGGCGGGCAAGCGGCTGAAACAGTGCGTGATGCCGCGCGAGTTCCTCGTGGTGCTGATTCTGCGCGGGGAGGAGACGATCGTACCCAACGGGGAGACGGTCGTGAATGCGGGAGACTTGCTTGTAACCGCCGCGCCCGAGTTCGAAAACCGAGACAGCTTCGGCATGTTCGAAGAGTACATCGGAAAATCGCACGCATGGGCGGGCAAAACGGTGCGCGAGCTGGAATTGCCGCGCGGTACGCTGATCGCGATGATCAAGCGCGGCGGCGGAACGGTGATCCCGTACGGTGCCACGCGCGTGGAGGAGGAAGACGTGCTCGTCTGCATTAAGATCCCCCCGAAAGAAGGGGCGGAACCCGTACAGGAACACGGAGAAACTTAGCCGAAACCATCGGCCGCCGACAGAGATGAATGATTTTCGATCGCGATCGAAGGGGGCGCGGAAGGCGCTCCCTTTTTTACGGCGGGAGGAGCCCGATAAGAAAGAAACGACCGAAAGACGGTAAAAAATATTTCCCGCTTGCTGCGGGAAATTATCGGGAAACTCGGAAGGCCGAATGATCGGAGAGAGGGTGCGCCGCATGCGGCGCACCCTCTCCCGGTTCATGGTTTTATTACCTTGCGTTCCCATAGGAACGGTGTAAAAGTAAATACAAATTCAATTGCGGCGCTATTTTTCATCCACGCCGTCCGGATTAAAGATAAATATATCTTTTTGCAGTTCGGCCATGCCGCCGCCGAGCGCATAGATCGCGCCGCTGAGGATGTCCGTTACCCGTTCCGCGGTGCCGGCGTTGAGTTCGTTCAGATACACGATGACGGTGAGGCCGTCTTTCAGGCGGTCGATGATCTCTTCCACGTCTGCGAACGAGCGGGGATGACGGATCATCATCGGCTTGCCGTCGGCCGGTTTTGTATAGGAGGCCTTTTGCGGGATATCGGCGATCGGGCGCTTTTTCGGACTGCCGTTTTTTTCTCTGAAATTATCGAATAATCCCATTCGGCGCCCTCCTTGCGCATGCCCGCCGTCTGCGGTAACCGCGTGAAGAGGCGCGCTGATTTATTCCTCTTCTATTGTAGCACAAAATTTGTACATATACAAGCGGAATAAATGAACTTTTCTTTTTTGCGCGCATAAATCCGGCAAACCGCCGGTAAAGAGCGCTCCTTTTATGCCTGCGCGGGATAATTGCGCGGGCCGAACAGGGAAGTCCCCAGACGGATCATATTGCTTCCGTTTTCGACGCAAAGCCGCCAGTCGCCGCTCATTCCCATGGAAAGATGTTCGATAGAGGCATCCTTTTCGCGCAACGCTTCGAATAAAGCGCGCATCTTTCTGCAAAGGGAGGCCAAGAGCGCCGCGTCGTCCGAAAGGGGCAACATCGCCATCAGACCTTTGATGCGGATGTTCGGATAGGAAAGCAGCTTTTCATAGGCGCCTCTCGCTTCTTCGAGAGCAAATCCGCTTTTGGAAAGTTCGCTGCCGATGTTGATCTCGATCAGACAGTCCGCCGTCCGGCCCGCTTTCTCCGCGCGCTTTTGAATTTCGTCGGCGAGTTCGAAGCGGTCGAGCGAGTGGATGAGGTGCGTTTTCCCGATGAGATACTTGACTTTGTTTGTCTGCAAATGCCCGATGAAGTGCCGGTTTGCGCCGTGTACGGCCTCGAATTTTTCGGTAAATTCCTGCACCTTATTTTCGCCGATATCGGTAACGCCGGCCGCGATCGCTTCGTTGATCTCTTCCGCCGTGCGCGTTTTCGTCGCCGCGACGAGCGTGATCTTTTCCCCGAAAGGGTTTCCGCCCGCGATCTCCGCGAGCACATGTTTTACGTTTTCAGCGATCATATTGTTTCCTGACTAAAAGTTTTTCTACCATAATTATAGCGCTTCAGAGATCGTGTGTCAATCGTGCGGGGCACTTGTTGTCTTGCAAAATTCGGCGTTATATGATAAAATACGGTCGAGAAGGCTGCTTACGGGCTCCCTTTGCCTTATTGAGGGAAACGAAAGAAGTCTCTGTTTCTGTAAAACAGGAAAAAGAATGGATATTAAATTTGAATGGAGGCAGAAATGCGCTATATTTGTAAATATTCGTCGCCGCTGGGCGGAATTACGATCGCGGGCGACGGCGACGCCCTCACAGGGCTTTGGTTCGACGGGCAAAAATATTTTGGCGCAGGGCTTGCAGAAGAATGCGCGGAGCGGGAACTGCCCGTCTTTGCGCGGGCGCGCGAATGGCTGGATATATATTTTCAGGGGAAAGCGCCCGATTTCACGCCGTCCCTTTCTTTTACGGGCGTTTCGCCTTTCCGCAGACGGGTGTGGGAGCTTTTGCTCGAGATCCCTTTCGGCGCAACCGAGACGTACGGCAATATCGCCGCCAAAATCCGCGCGGAAACGGGCAGGAATGTTTCCGCACAGGCGGTGGGCGGGGCGGTCGGCCATAACCGCATATCGCTGATTATTCCCTGCCACCGCGTCGTCGGCGCGGACGGAAGCCTTACGGGGTATGCGGGCGGCATAGACAAAAAGATCGCTCTTCTCAAACTGGAAGGGGCAGATACCGCGGGCATGAGCGTACCCAAAAAGGGGACGGCGCTGTGAGGAATTTATGGAACAGATCGAACGGGTAAAGCGTGAATTCACCAAGCAGGCCGAAGGGTTCGAAGAATATCAAAAAATTTTTTCCAAAGAGGATTTCAACGCTTTGGCGATCGAAAAAATGCACCTTACGGGGATAGAATCCGTTTTGGAGGTGGCGGCGGGGACTTGCGCATTCGGGCGATGCGTTGCCCCGCATGTTGCCCGCATAGCGGAGCTGGACGCAACGGAAGCAATGCTGCGCGTCGGCAAAGCGCAGGGAGAAAAGGAGGGTGTGCGAAATGCCGATTATGTGATCGGCAGGGCAGAGCGGCTGCCCTTTGCTGAAAATTCGTTCGACGTCGTGGTGTCCCGCCTCGCCTTTCATCATTTCGAAGATGCGGCCGCAGTCATGCGCGAAATGAGGCGCGTGCTCAAAGAGGGCGGACGGCTCGTCGTTGCCGACATTGCGGCGAGGGAAGAAAAACTGCGCGATTCGGCGGACTATTATGAGAGACTGCGCGACCCATCGCACGTGCGCTGCTTTTCCGAGGATGAATTGACAAACCTTGCCGAGCGATTCGGCATCGTGCGGGAGTTTACTTATTGTACCGAAATACCGGTAAAGCTGGCCGATTGGTTAAAACTGACGGGCGTGCAAGGCAGAGAGCGCGAAAAGATCGTTTCGGCAATGGTGCAGGAAATCGACGGAGGCAGGCGTACGGGATTTGGACCGTATCGGAAGGACGGAGAAATTTTGTTCAATCACCGCTGGTTTTTATATGTGGGTCATGCCGTTTCGCAGAAACATGCGAATTAGAGCGATGCAAAAAGACGGAGAATTGCGTAGTTTCGACGGGGAATGTATCACAATGAAAAAAGTATAGTGCGCTATACTTTGCGAACAAGGCAGTGCATTTATTTTACTTTTTAAGTTATTTATCATATAATAACAGGCAAGCAGACAGTAAAGAACGAACAGAACGGAAAGGGGATAATATGGATATTTGGGAAACATTGTTTATTTCATTGTCGATATCGGTAATTTTGCCTATTGCTTTTTCGTTTTTTTGGTTTTTTAAGGTTCGCGGTGAAAAAAGAATCTCATCCCAAGAAGTAATTCGCACCCGCCCGCCGAAGGCGCTTTCCGGATTTTTTCTTGGTTTTGCATTTATCGCGCTTTTGGGCGGTATAGCGGCTATTATTTATTGTTGCACTACGGACAGTGAAAATACAACCGCCTCGATAATTATTACAATATCGGTGTGTATCGCAGTATTTTCGGCGCTCGGCTTTTTCGGATATGCATATGTTCGCTTTAATTATGTGGTTGCAGACGCCGAGGGAATACTTGTATACCGACTTTTCCGAAAAAAAAGATTTTACAGGTATGAGGAGATCGGTTACTTTCAGAATACAATTAATTTGGGGATGATGGGCGGTTTGACAGGTTACGATAAAAATAATTCGAAAATTTTTGCCATAGAAGCAGTACATATTGGGGCTTCCGCCGTGGCCCAACGATTGCGTGAACACGGTGTTCAAGAAAGATCAAAAATGTTTGTAAGATAAATTTCATTTTATGGAGAAATAAAACGAGCAAAGATTTTTAAAAATCTTTGCTCGTTTTAATCTCTATGGGAACTGCGGAGATTTTTCCGCCCTTTTTGCGCAATGTTTAAAAGGTTTTCTGGCTTATTAAATTCTGTCGAGGATGAGTTTGGTCATCTCGCTTCCCTTTACCTGCGTCATTCCGTCGCTCATGATGTCGGCGGTGCGGTACCCTTCGTCGAGTACTTTATTGACCGCTTCTTCGACGGCCTTCGCCTCTTCGAGCATATCGAAGGAGTCGCGCAGCATCATCGCCGCCGAAAGGATGGTCGCGATGGGGTTGGCGATGTCTTTGCCCGCGATGTCGGGGGCGGAGCCGTGGATGGGCTCGTACAGTCCGCGCTTGGTCGCGCCGAGGGAGGAGGAGGCGAGCATCCCGATCGAGCCCGTGATCATCGCCGCTTCGTCGGAAAGGATGTCGCCGAAAATATTGGAGGTGAGCACTACGTCGAACTGCGCGGGATTCTTTACGAGCTGCATCGCCGTGTTGTCTACCAGCATGTCGGTCAGCTCTACGTCGGGGTATTCCTTGGCGACGCTGTGCACGACTTCCCTCCACAGGCGGGAGGACTCCAATACGTTTGCCTTGTCAATGGAAGTTACGTGCTTTCTGCGCTTCCTTGCCAGGTCAAAGGCGATCTTCGCGATGCGGGTGATTTCGGTAACGTTATATTTTTCGGTATCGTAAGCGTATTCTCCGCCCTCTTCGGTGCCTCTGCCGCGCTCGCCGAAGTAGATGCCGCCGATCAGTTCGCGCACGACTACGAGGTCGATGCCTTTTTCCGCGATATCTTTGCGCAGAGGGCAGGCGCCCGCCAAGGCGGGGAAAAGTTTTGCGGGGCGCAGGTTGGAATACAGCCCGAGCGCCGAACGGATCTTCAAAAGCCCGGCTTCGGGGCGCAGATGTCCGGGAAGTTTTTCGATGCGCTTATCGCCCACGGCTCCGCCTACCGCGCCCAAAAGAACGCTGTCGGACGCGAGGCAGCGGTCGATCGTGTATTGAGGCAGGGGTTCGCCCGTCTTTTCAATGGCGCACACGCCCATCAAAAGGTGTTCGAATTCGAATTCATGGCCGAATTTTTCGCCGATCTTGTTGAGGACGGCGATCGCGCCGTCGGTAATTTCGGGGCCGATACCGTCGCCCGCGAGAACTGCAATGTGTTTTTTCATGATTTATACCTCTTTTTTAAACCTGTTTATTCTTTCCGGCACGGCCGGGTTCGGGACTGTGGATGATCTCGAGCGTATTGTTTGCGCGCGCTGCCTGCCAGTCCGCTTCGGACGCGGCGCCGTAATACATGCGCTCGCTGATAAAGATGGTCTTTCCGCGCAGAAAAGGCAGATCCGCCGCGGTAAAACCGTCGAATTGCCGGTGCGGAACCAAGCCTTCGGCAAGTTCCTTTTCCTTTTTCGCGTTCGATTTTCGCTGAGCTTTTGCCGTTTTGATTTCGTCGGCGGAGGGCTTTGTGCCGACGGGGCGGTACATCGCGGCGTATGCCGCCGCGGAAAAAACCGCGTATTTCCGCACCGCGTCCGCCGTTCCGCCGCACAGTTCCAAATGCCCGAATTCGTTCACGAAGGCGTAAGGCACGGCTTCGGAAGCCGCCATGGCCGTAAAGGAACGGTACATGCGAAAACTCAGGGCGAAATTGAGAATCGTCCCCGCGCAAAACACGCAGGCGACGACGAGGAACGCTATGCCGACCTGCCGTGCGTAAAACCAAAGGGCGACGGTGGCTGCCACCAGCAACAGGGCAACGGTTCCGTAGCGGATCGTATCGCGGATGAGTCGCGTTTTTCTGTTCGGAATGGTTTTCATCGGGATTTTTTCCTCATTCGTTTTCGTCCGAAAAAAGTAAGCTGTTGCTTGCTTTTACGGGAGAATAGTCAAAAAATGAACGATACGTTTCGTATGTTTTGCGGCGCAGTACGACGGTTTTGCCGCTGAGCGAGGCAAGGTCCGCAGAGCATACGGAGGAATAATACAGCGTTTCGGATTTGCCGAGCGTTTCGGCCTTTATTTCGTCGCGTTTTCTGCTCCGTTCGAGCCACTGCTCGCGCGTGTATTGCGGCGGCAGGGGAGGAAGGGAGGCCGATTCGCGCAGGTAGGCGGTTACAGCCTCGGCGGGCAGGGAATAAAAAGTTACGGAAAGGCCGTCGCCCAAACTTACGGACGGAAACGCCGCATTGCGGCATGCCCGATAGAAGCGCGCGGCATATTTTGCCCAGCTTACGGCAAGGATACCCGTGAAAACGAGAACAAAAGCCGCAACGCCCGTCAAAACGGCGCCGATAGGGAAGGGCGCCGCCAGCCAACCGGCAACGGCCGCGCCCGCAAATATCAAAAAGATGACCGCGCACAGCGCGCAAACGAAGTTCCTCTCAAAGCGCAGAGTATGTTTTTTTATTTTTTTCAAATCAAAGCCCCTTATTTGAATCGCAATTCAGCAATTTTTCTTTTATGGAGGGCCATTCCGCCTCCGGCTCGTACAAATAAAATTCGTTCCCGTTCATGACGGACGGTTTGCTGGCGGATGCGCCGAAAATTTGCTGAAACAGCCGCTTTTCACAGAAAATTTTTTTGTTTTGCAGGGCGGCCAGATCAAACGGAAGAAATTCCTGATAGGAATATATTTTCCCCATTTCCGAACACAGCTCGATATAACGGTCAAATAATTTATCCTTCTGCGTTTCGGACAATGCCGGGTCGTCCGAAGTTCCGAAACAGCAATCATCCGCAACCAAATAGGCGCGTACGGCCTGCGGATCGGCCGAGAAAAATTCGATGCCGGTATCTTTCCCGTAACGGGTGCCTTTTAACCGTATTGCGGCACAAGGAAACGAGGCCGATTTTCCCAAAACATAAAACCGACGCGTACGCCTGTATAGCAACAGCGAGACGAGAAGACAGACAAGGCCGACAAAGCCGGTGATGCAGGCGTTTGTAATTTTTGTTCGCGTATCGAATCTCGGAAAGCGGATGACCGTCAAAACGAGCAGAACGATAAAGATCACCAGCAGAGGGAGCAGGAGAACGACACAGCGGCTCCCTCTCTTTTGCCGCGGTCTGCGGCCGAAAATCTGCATTTTACTTTTTTGCTTTGATGGAGGCGATGAGCCCGCCCTTATCGATGATGTTCTGAATAAAATCGGGGAAAGGTTCGGCTTGGAATTTCTGCCCCGTCGTCTCGTTGACGATCTCGCCCTTGGAAAGATCGCAGGATACGACGTCGCCCGCCTTGATATTCTTTACCGCTTCGGGGCATTCCAAGATAGGGAGCCCGATGTTGATGGAGTTGCGGTAGAAAATGCGCGCAAACGAATTGGCTATGACGAGCGAGATGCCGCTTGCCTTGATGGCGATGGGGGCGTGCTCGCGCGAAGAGCCGCAGCCGAAATTGTCTTCCGCGACGATGATGTCGCCCTTTTTCACCTTTTTTACGAAGTCCTTGTCGATATCCTCCATGCAGTGAGAGGCGAGTTCCGCTTCCGACGTGGTGTTGAGGTAACGCGCGGGGATGATGACGTCCGTATCGACGTCGCTTTTGTATCTGAAAACAGTTCCTTTGACAGTCATGGTAAACCTCATTTTATTTTATAGAATCGAAGGCGCGGCCCAAAATCGTATTTTTGGGTAAGCGCACCCAAGTTGCCGCATACATACGGCTTACGGGGAAAGAGCGAATGCGGCGATTCAAAGAAAAGAGAGCCGTAACATATCGCCGCAGAGAGAAAACACGGTGCAGAGCGTTGCAGCGCAATGCGAACATCGGGTTTTCTTTCCAATCACGGCAAATCGCAGGCGGCAGCCCGCCGAGATTTGCGTGAATCAGATTTGGTCCGGCGTGGCGATTTTGCCTGCGATCGCGCTCGCCGCCGCAACGTAGGGGGAGGCGAGATACACTTCGCTGTCAACATGGCCCATTCTGCCGACAAAGTTGCGGTTGGTCGTGGCGACCGCCCGCTCTCCCGCCGCGAGAATGCCCATGTGTCCGCCCAGGCAGGGGCCGCAGGTGGGGGTGGAAACGACCGCGCCCGCATCGATAAAGATATCGAAAAGCCCTTCGTGCATGGCCTGTTTCCAAATCGTATTGGTCGCGGGGATCACGATGCAGCGCACGCCTTTCGCCACGTGTTTGCCCTTGAGGATCTCCGCGGCGATGCGCAGGTCGGAAATGTGCCCGTTCGTGCAGGAACCGATGACGACCTGATCGATCTTGACGTCGCCCCATTCTTTGGGCGTACGCGTGTTTTCGGGCAGGTGCGGGAAGGAAACGGTGGGTTCGAGCTTGCTCATATCCACTTCGATGACCTTTTCGTACTCCGCGTCGGGGTCTGCCTCGAAAGCGCGGATCTCGCGCTTGAACCTGCCGTTCAAATATTCGCGCGTTACGTCGTCTACGGGGAAAATGCCGTTCTTTGCGCCCGCTTCGATCGCCATATTGCAGATGGTGAAGCGGTCGTCGATGGAGAGATACTGAATGCCGTCGCCGACGAACTCCATCGATTTATACAGGGCGCCGTCCACGCCGATCAGCCCGATGATGTGCAGGATCACGTCTTTGCCGCAGATGTATTTCGCGGGTTTGTTTTTGAGCACGAATTTGATTGCCGAGGGCACTTTGAACCAGCATTGCCCGCTCATCATGCCTGCGGCCATATCCGTCGAGCCGACGCCCGTCGAAAACGCGCCCAGCGCGCCGTAGGTGCAGGTATGGCTGTCTGCGCCGATCACGAGGTCGCCCGCGCCGACGAGGCCCTGTTCGGGCAGCAGGGCGTGTTCGATGCCCATCCTGCCTACGTCGAAGAAGTTTTCGACGCCGTACTTGTTTGCAAAATTCCGCACCGTTTTGACTTGTTCCGCCGCTTTAATATCTTTGTTCGGGGTGAAATGGTCCATCACCATGCTGACTTTTGCGGGGCATTTGATGCACGAAAAGCCTGCCTTTTCGAATTCCTTGACGGCGACGGGCGAAGTGATGTCGTTGCCGAGGACCATGTCCAGCTCCGCATTGATCAGCTGGCCGGCCTTTACGCTGTCAAGCCCCGCATGCGCCGCGAGGATTTTTTGAGACATTGTCATTCCCATAGCAGTATGCAATCTCCTTTTTGTTGTTGGTTTTATGATTTGACAGCATTATATCATATATGATATAATTTGTAAACGATTTATAAAATAGATAATTTTAATCACTCTTATCGAAAATTCGAATGATCGCGGCGTGGCCCCGCAAAAAATACGGAGGAATGCAGGCAGTGAATACGGAATCGATCAAAACTTTTATCCTGCTGTCGAAGCTGAAAAATTTTACGCGCACGGCAGAGCGCATGTATGTCGCGCAGTCGACGGTTACCAACCGCATCGCCGAGCTGGAAAGCGAAACGGGTCAAAAGCTGTTCGTGCGCAGGCAGGGCGGCGTGGAATTGACGGACGAGGGACAGCTGTTTTTGAGTTATGCCCTGCGCATCAACGATTTGGAGGAGAGCTTTATTCAGGAGGTCAATTCCGCCGCGCGGTACGAAAAACAGCTGCGCGTGGGGGCGATCAACGCCGTGTATGAAAGTAGTTTATATCCGCTGTTGGGGAACTTTTTTCGGGAAAACCGCGACGTTTCGCTGAAAATCGTACTGGGGCATTCCGTCGACCTGCTGCAGATGCTGCAGGACAGCCTCATCGACGTGGCGTTTTCCTACCTGCCGCTGAAAAAGACGGGATTCGTCAGCAAACGCTTTTCCTCCGATAAGCTCGTTCTGTTGGCGTCGCCCTCCTTCAATGCTTTTAAAAAGGGGATCCGCAAGAGCGAGTTGGTCGCCAGCGAATACCTGATGTGCAATTTCGCTTTCGGCGAAGCGGGCGAGTTCGTGCGTTCGCTGTTTCCGCCCCGGCATGCTTTCCGGTTCGAGATCGACAACAGCGGAAAAGTCGCACAGTATCTGCTGGACGGGCTGGGGTACAGCTTTCTGCCGTACAGAATGGCGGAACGAGCGATCCGGGCAGGCGAACTGGAAACGATCCGCCCGCTCGATTTTACCGTGCCGGAGATCGTGAACTATTGCTCCTACCGCAAAGGGAACGCCCTTGCCGAACAGCTTGTGCAGGGAGAGAAGGAGCGCGGGCGGGAAGGGTAGGCCGATTTTGCCGAGGACGGTTTTTTCGGCAATTTCTTGCGAAGGGTTTGACTTTTTATAGAAATGGGGTATAATAGCATTAACCGCAGTGCGGCCGCATTTCGAAGGAGAAACGAGATGAAAAACAAAGGAGAAGAAAGTGTGGCGGCGCAGGCGCGGCCGTTCGATCATTACGTGTCGCTCGGTTATAACTGCGAGGTTTCGTTCCGGATCCAGGATTATCTCGGTAAACCGATCGAATCGTATCCGCTGACATGGGCCTACGTTCACGATCTTTCGCGCCTGGCGGCGGCGCTCGAAAAGCGCGGCGAGCTGTTGGGCCGCATGCTCCCGCAGAAAGGTTCGGATATGTTCCGCGATGCGGATTACGACATCGCGTTTCATGTGCGGGCATCCGCGGACGAGTTGTTTCGCGCCGACGGGAGTTTGCGGGAGGAGATCGCAGAGCCTGCGCTGGAAGAACTGCGTTCGCGTTATCGGCACCTGACAGAAAAGTTCAGCGAGCTGCTTTTATCGGATGACAGAACTCTATTCGTTTTAAAGGTACGGGAAGACGGTTATAGACAGAGTTGGCTGAAAAACTTATTCGCGTTTTTGGTCGAGAATTATTTTGCTTTGAGCGGAGGATTCCGTTTGCTGGTCGTATCGGAGGAGCGCTGGTTCAACGAGAAAGAAGCGAAACGTTTTTGGAGGGGCGAGGATCGTATTTTGTTTGCGACCGTCGAAAATTTTGCGGCGGACGACAAAACGGACAGGGACGGCGATATCGACGGCTGGATGCGCGCGTTTGCGTATGCCGATAAGGATTCCGCATCCTTTTTTGAAAAAAACAAAAAACATAATGCAAATAAAACGGTGAGGAAAATCAGATTGGAAAAGCGTATTCGCGTATCGGTTTTGATACCTGTTTATAATACTTGGCGCACTTTGCCGCGATGCCTTGATTCCGTCCTTTCGCAGACGCTGCGGGAAATCGAAATCGTTTGCGCGGACGATGCGTCCGATCAGAAAACAAAAGACGTGCTGCGGGAGTATGCCGAAAAAGATCCTCGCATCCGTATCATTACTTTTCCGCAAAACAAGGGAACGCTTTGCGTGCGGAGCGCTTTGATACGGGCAGCGCGCGGCGATTACGTCATGTTTTTGGACAGCGACGATGAATTTATGCCGAAAGCGTGCGAAACGGCATTGCATGCGATTGAGAAACAGAGGGTGGATATCGTACAATTCGGCACGCAGATCGTAACGGAAAAGGCGATGTCCGAAGGAGAAAAGAGGGATCTTTATACGTATTTTCGTTTGAACAAAGGCAGACTGAACGGAACGAATGTCTTTAAAAAATGTTTTGAGTTCGGTAAAACAAGCTATAATTGGGTGCTTTGGGACAAAATATTTCGGCGTTCGATAATACAGAAAGTCATACCATATCTACCGGAAGTGCGATGTTTAACTGCGGAAGATTTTGCCATTTATTTTATCGCGTCTTATTATGCAAGGAGCTTTTATGGGATCAAGGAACCGCTGATCCGATATTATTTCGGCGCCGGCGTTTCTGCGTCTTTCCGCTGGACATTAAAGGATTATAGGGTAAATTTGGGCCGCAAAGTGGCCTGCGACATCGTGCGCACAATGCTGGATACGGAGAATCCGTCCGATTCGATTTATCGAGAAAGTTACAAGCAATGGGAAAAAGAATTTTTTACTGCTTTTATCTGGAAGTTCTGCGAGGAATGCGGACTGTCATCCGGGGCGGAAGTTTTTGATCTCTTGGCGGAAGCATACGGATTGCCGCGGCTAATTTATTCCTTTGCGAAATATTTAGGCAATTGGAGGGCCGAACGCCTTGCAAAATTGATTCGCGATGCAAGTTGCTTGAAATCGGAGACAAAGCCGATTCGCACGATCGGGTTCTTTTATCACCGCATCGGCATCGGCGGCGTCGAAAGGGTTCTCAGTAAATTGATCCCGCTCTTTTTAAATTGGGGTTATAAGACGGTTTTGTTCGTCGAAGAGGAGAGCGATACCGATTATTCCATTCCGGCACAATGTAAAAAAATTATTGTTCCGGGTTCAGTGCATATCGACGGCGATGCCTATGCGGCGCACGGAGAGGCGTTGCTCGACGGCTTGAAAGAAAATGCCGTGGATGTTTTGCTGTATCAAGCGGGCAGTTCGCAATGGCTGTTGTACGACATACTCATCGCAAAGGCGGCGGGAACTAAAATAGCGGTAACATTGCATGAATTGGTTGCTTTGCCGCTTATTCGAGACAGAGCGGCTTTTACGAATAAACCGTATTATTTACGGTTGGCTGACGGTGTACAGACGATTGTCCGCAGCGATGAGGCTCTTTTACAGAATTTCGGCATAAATGCGCGGTTTATCCCCAATCCTTATACGTATGAGGCGGAGGAATCTTTACAAGCGCGGGGGAAGGACGTTTTATGGGTTGGAAGGATGGAGCCTGTTCAAAAGAGACCTGAACACGCAATCGAAATAATGCGCCTGGTCGTCGACGAACTGCCGGATGCCCGTATGCGGATCGTGGGCAAGGCGGACAGCGAAGAGGAGGAAAAGCGCTATCGTATGCAGATTGCCGAGCGCGGGCTGCAGGAAAATATCGAGATGTGCGGATTTCATTCCGATCCGAGCGAGTTTTACCGCAACAGCGGCGTCCTGTTGATGACTTCAAGATATGAAGTTGCGCCGATGGTTTTGGGAGAGGCGATGAGCTTCGGACTTCCGATTGTTACTTACGATATGCCCTATGTGGAATTTTTGCGCGAAAACGACGGCTGTGTCCGCGTTCCGCAGGAGGATATCGTCGGCGCGGCAAAAGAGTTGGTCCGAATTTTGCAAGATGATAAACTGCGCGGCGAACTTGCGCAGAAATCGTTGCGGACAGCGCGAAAACTTTCCGAATTTGATTTACATGCCGCTTGGGATGAATTTCTCTGCGGTTTGGGTGAACATCCTGATTCGGACGAGGATATGCGCATTTGTTTGGAAAACATGTATGAATTTTATGATTTAGGCTTGCATGGCGGTGAAAAGAGCGGGCTGGTTGGGTTTGCTTGGAGATATATGAAAGATTTCGGCATCGCTGCAACATTCCGCAAAACGATAAAATTCATTCGAAAATACGGATTTAAGGCAACCGTAAACCGTTTATTGCATAAATAAAGTGTGAATAATTGTATAAGTATTTGTGGATAAAAATGTTTAATATTTGTACAAAATGTAAAAAAGGCGGTTAAAGTACCGCCTTTTTTGTATAATTTTGCCGAATATGTAGAATTATTTCGGGAAAGAAGCATTCTCTCTTCGAAAAAAAGCGCAGTTTGTGGATAATAAGGCAGGGGAGCGCAAAATACACTTCCGCCCGCAAAGAGGGCTGTACTCTTTTGGGATGTTCTGCCGATAAAAACTCATGCGTGCCTGTGGATTTTAGCCTAACGACCGCAACGGAAGATGGGACTTTATATGCGGTCCGGTCGGAATAATTCAATGTTTGTGTGCAGGGAAAGAATGCGCGCCGTCGGAAGCGTTTGCTTCCGACGGCGCGCATTCTTTTGGATCGTCCGCCTTTATCCGTCCGCGGAGCGAACGGGTAAATCGTTCAAAGGATGTCAGCGCTTGGCGCGCATCAGTGCATAATCGATGGAGTCGACCAACGCCAGCCAGCTCGCTTCGATCACGTCTTCCGAAACGCCGACGGTCGTCCAGCTGTCCGAACTGTTTGCCGAAGTGATGAGGACGCGGACTTTTGCGGCCGTCGCCTTGTCGGAATCGAGCACGCGCACCTTGAAGTCGGTCAGCGAAACGTTGGCGATTTCCGGGTAAAAATCCGCAAGGGCGGAGCGCAGGGCAAGGTCCATCGCGTGTACGGGGCCTTCGCCGTCGGAAGCGGAAATTTTTGTAACGCCGTTCACGCGGATCTTGATGATCGCCGAGGCGACTTTCCCTTCGATGGCGGGCTGCTCGTTGATGATCTTGTAATTGATGAGGTCGAACGAACTGTTGTATTTGCCCAAAAGTTTTTCGACCAGCAGAACGAAACTCGCTTCCGCAGCTTCGTACGAATATCCCTGCAGGGAACGCTCTTTCAACTCGTTTACGATCGCGCCCATTTCCTTCCCATTTTTGTCGAGCGAGGGGAAATAATTTTTCAGTTTGTCGTAGATGGCGCTCTTGCCCGAAATTTCGGAAAGGAGGAATTTGCGCTTGTTGCCGATCGCTTCGGGATCGATATGTTCGAACGAGGAGGAATATTTCAGCACTCCGTCGGCATGCATTCCCGCCTTGTGCGCAAAAGCGTTCATTCCCACGTACGGCTGATTTTCGGGGATCGCCACATTCGCCGTTTCGGCGATGGCCATCGCGCTCTCGTATACGTCTTTCAGGTTTTCCGCGGGGATGCACTCATATCCGCGCTTGAGCTGCAGGTTGCAGATCACCGTAGAGAGATTGGCGTTGCCGCACCGTTCTCCGAAGCCGAGGAAGGTGCCCTGGACCTGCCGCGCGCCCGCTTTGACCGCCTCGATGGAATCGGCCACGGCCAGCCCGCCGTCGTTGTGGCAGTGGATCGCCACGATCGTACCGGGGAAGGTCTCGGTTACTTTCTTCGTGATCGCATGCGCTTCGTCGGGGAAGATGCCCCCGTTCGTGTCGCAAAGGCAAAGACAGTATGCGCCCGCCTCGAACGCGCTCTGCAGGGCGCGCATCGCGTACGCCTCGTCCGTTTTAAACCCGTCGAAAAAGTGTTCCGCGTCGAAGATGACTTTTTTGCCCTGCGAAGAGAGAAATCGAACGCTCTCCCCGATCATGGCTAAATTTTCATCGGGCGTCGCTTTTATTACGTCGGTAACGTGGCGAATATGGCTTTTGCCGAAAATAGCGACGTATTCGGTGCCCGCGGCGAGGAGCGATTTTAAATTTCCGTCCTCTTCCGGGGTTACGCCTTTGCGGCGGGTCGAACCGAACGCCACGATTTTCGAACGGTTCAGTTTCATGCCGCGGATCCGCTGAAAAAACTGCATTTCGGCGGGATTGGAAAAGGGATTCCCGGCTTCGATGAAATCGACGCCGAGTCGGTCCAGCGTTTCGATCACCTTTATTTTGTCGTCGACGGAAAAGGAAATGTTGGCGCCCTGCGCTCCGTCGCGCAGGGTCGAATCGAATATCTGTAATTTCATAAAAGAACTCCGCTCGCGGAATTCTCGGCAAGCTGAAGATGCGCGAGGCTTTCACTTGCTTGCAATAGCGAAAACGAGCGCATCGCAATCGCCTATGGCGATTATGCCTGCGAATTCCTGCGATTAGAAGGGAAACCCGAGCGGATTTCCCCTCTGTCCGCGATATATAGTGGCACACATATTATAAAATCGCGGACATTCACCCCTTCTGCAAGCCGAAGTATCGGCAAATAGGGGGCAAAAGCAAAAAGCGTGGTTTTTGCTTTTGCAAGTAAATTTTAAACAATAACGTGCGCGTTTGAGAACCGCGCTTCTCAAAAAGCGCACCCAATTTGTCGCATACCTGCGACCTGAGCGGGTGAATGCCGCGCGCGTAATGCGGTGTGCCCTTAAATTGCGCGCGGCAGAGGGCAGAGCCCTCAAAATCACGAAAAATAATTTCGACAGCTCGAAATTATTTTTGTGAGCCAAGTACCGCTCCCTTGCTCGCGGAAGTTACCTGTGCGCGGTAGCGTTTCAGGTACCCGTCCACCGGTTTTTCCAGCGGTTTGAACGCCGCCAGGCGCTCTTTCAGCTCTTTATCCGAGATGCGCAGGTTCAGCGAGCAGTTTTCGATGTCGATGTCGATGATGTCGCCGTCTTTGACGATGCCGATCGGTCCGCCCGCGGCCGCTTCGGGGCACACATGGCCGATCGCGGCGCCCCTAGTCGCGCCCGAAAATCTGCCGTCGGTGATGAGCGCCACGTCCGCGCCCAATCCCGCGCCCACGATCGCGGAGGTGGGGGAGAGCATTTCGCGCATGCCGGGACCGCCTTTGGGGCCTTCGTAACGGATGACGACGACGTCTCCCTTTACGATCTTGCCCGTCGAGATGGCTTGCATTGCAGCCTCTTCGCTGTCGAACACTTTTGCGGGGCCGCTGTGCTTGAGCATGGCGGGATCCACCGCGCCTTTTTTGACGACCGCGCCCTCGGCCGCGAGGTTGCCCTTTAAAATGGCGAGTCCGCCCGTAGGGGAATAGGGACGGTCCATCGGGCGGATGATCTCCGCATCCAGAACGCGCGCGTTTTTCACCCGTTCATGCTGCGTTATGCCGGAAACGGTCATTGCCGAACCGTCGAAGAGCCCCGCCTCTTCCAGCTGGCGGATAACGGCGGAAATGCCGCCCGCTTCGTTGAGATCTTCGATGTAATGCTCGCCCGCCGGCGCCAGTTTGCACAGATGCGGCACTTTGGCGCTGACTTCGTTGAAGGTGAATACGGAAAAATCTTTTTCGCTCAGCCCCATCTCGTTGGCGAGCGCCAAAAGGTGCAGGACGCTGTTGGTGGAGGCGCCGATCGCATTGTCGATCGCGACCGCGTTTTTCAGCGATTTGGGGGTAAGGATATCCGACGGACGGATATTTTTCTTTACCGCGTTCATCACCGCTTCGCCCGTCTCTTTGGCGAGCATAAGGCGGCGGCTGTATACCATGGGTATGGTGCCGTTGCCGGGCAGAGCTATGCCGAGCGCTTCCGTCAGGCAGTTGAGGCTGTTCGCCGTGAACATTCCCGAACAGGAACCGCAGGTGGGGCAGGAAGAGCACTCGTATTCGTGCAGTTCGTCCGCGTCGATCCTGCCCGCGTTGTAGGCGCCCACCGCTTCGAACATGGAGGAAAGAGAAAGCCTCTTTCCGTGCATTTTGCCCGCCAGCATCGGCCCGCCCGAAACGAAGGCGCAGGGGAGATCCAGCCGCACGGCCGCCATCAGCATTCCGGGGATGATCTTATCGCAGTTTCCCACGAATACGACGCCCGAAAAGGCGTGCGCCCGCGCCAGAATTTCCGCGCTGTCCGCGATGATCTCGCGCGAGGGCAGTGAATAGCGCATGCCCGCATGCCCCATGGCGATGCCGTCGCAAACGCCGATCGAGGGTACGACGACGGGTTTGCCGCCCGCCGCGATCACTCCCTCTTTTACCGCTTCCGCGATCTTATCGAGGTACATGTGCCCGGGAATGATCTCACTTTGGGCGCAAATGATGCCGATGATGGGCTTTTTCATCTCGCTGTCCGTCCAGCCGAGCGCGCGCATGAGCGAGCGCTGGGAAGACATGGCCGTTCCTTCGGAAAAGATATTGTTCATACTATATTGCCTCCTTCGCGCAAACGGCGCGGTCCGCCGTTCGCTTGGGGACGGAGGGGATCCTGCCGTCCGTTCAAAATTTAAAAAGTTTTAAACAAAAAAATTTCTTCGGCGCACTGCCGGGTAAATCCGCTCATATCCAGCGCACCGCAGTCTCTGTAACCGATTTTGCGGAAAAAGTGCTGACCGTCTTCGTCTTTTCTCGTGGAAACGAGCGCACATCGATACCCTTTGCCCGACAGCATTTTTTCAAAATAAGCCATGGCCCGTTTTCCGTAACCTTTATGCCGATGAACGGGTTCAAACCAAATTTTTTCGAGAAAGGGTATCTCGCCCCAAAGAACGTTCCATTCGAGAATGCCTATTTTTCCATCGGCGTTGCAAACAGAAAGCCGAAAAGGGGTGTCGGAGCAGAATTGCAGCATGGCTCAAATCATTTCGTTGTAATCGAGCAGATCTTTCAGCTTTTTATCGCCGCGGGCAAGCGCCGTAACGCCCGTTCTCGCCATCTCGAGGATGCCGTACGGCTTTAACACGCCGATAAATCCGTCCAGCTTGTTCGTGTCTCCCGTGATTTCGAGAACGAGGCTTTCGGGCGAAAGGTCGACGATCTTCGCCTTGTAGACGTCCTTGATCTCGATGATCTCCGAACGCTTTTCGGCGGGCGCGGCTACTTTGATGAGCAGGAGTTCGCGCAGCACCGATTCCTCTTCTTTGGCGATGGCGATCTTCTTTACGTCGATCAGCTTGTCCATCTGCTTCGTCATCTGCGAAAGGATGTAGTCGTCGCCGTTTAAAACGATGGTCATGCGCGACAGGCTCTCGTCTTCGGTCGCGCAAACGCACAGGCTGTCGATATTGAATCCGCGGCGCGCAAACAGCCCCGATATGCGGGTCAGGACGCCGCTTTTATTGGCGACAAGCGCCGTTATGATATATTTTTTCATTTCGCCACCGCCTTATATTTTCGTTATGATGGAATCGAAAGATTTTCCCGGGGCGATCATGGGAAGGACCTTGTCGTCGATGCCGATCTTGCAGTCGACGAGTACGGGGCCCGATTCCGCAAACGCTTTCGCGAGTACCGTTTCGGCGTTTTCGGGCTTATCGAGCACGAATCCCTTCGCCCCGAACGCTTCGGCGAGCTTTACGTAGTCCGTCTTACGGTCGAGCGTGGTCTGCGAATAGCGCTTGCCGTAAAACAGGGTCTGCCATTGGCGCACCATGCCGAGGGTATTGTTGTCCGCGAGCAGGATGACGAGGGGAAGGTCGTACGTTACCGCCGTGCAGAGTTCGTTGAGGTTCATGTGGAAACTCCCGTCGCCCGTTACGAGGATCGTCTTTTTGCCTGTGCCGACGCACGCGCCGATCGCGGCGCCCATGCCGAAGCCCATCGTTCCCAAGCCGCCGCTCGAAATGAAAGTGCGCGGCTTTTCGAAGGGGTAATACTGCGCGGCCCACATCTGATGCTGGCCCACGTCCGTCGCGACGGGGTTGCTTTCATCGGCAAAGTTTTTCGCCGCGGCGATGATTTTTTGCGCGGCGGGGAATTCCGCCGTGTTTTTTTCGTATTCCTTGTAAGCGTTGACCTCTTTCAGCCAGTCTGCGCGATCCGCCTGATCGAGAAGGGGAAGAAGCGTTTTTAAAATTTCGTTGAGGTCCGCCATCACCGAAACGTCCGACTTGACGTTTTTATCGATTTCCGCCGCGTCGATGTCGAACTGGACGATCGTCTTTCTGTCGCGGAATTTCGCACGGTCGCCGGCTACGCGGTCGGAAAAACGCATTCCGCACACGATCACCGTATCGGCGCGCAAAAACGCTTTCGCGCTCGCGTCCGTTCCGTGCATCCCCACAAGCCCTAAAAACTGTGCGTCGGAAGAGGGGAATGCGCCCAAGCCCATAAGGGTGGAAGAGACGGGCGCCTGTATTTTCTTTGCCAGGGCGCGCACGTTTTCGGAAGCGTTCGAACTGATCGCCCCTCCGCCCACAATGATCAGGGGGCGTTTTGCCGAGCGAATCGCTTTTACAGCGTCCGTCAGGCTCTCTTTCGCGACCGGTTTGGGCGTATAGGCGCGGCAGGGCTTTTCTTCATATTCGGCCGTTTCCGTCTGTAAATTTTTGGGGATATCGATAAGGACGGGGCCTTTTCTGCCGGAGTTGGCGATGTAGAAAGCCTCGCGGATCGTATCTGCAAGCTTGTTTACGTCCTTCACGATGTAATTGTGCTTGGTGATGGGCATGGTTATGCCGGCGATGTCCACTTCCTGGAAGCTGTCTCTGCCGAGGTTGGAAACGGTAACGTTTCCGGTAATGGCTACGAGAGGAACGGAATCCATATATGCCGTGGCGATGCCGGTTACGAGGTTCGTTGCGCCCGGCCCGGAAGTGGCGATGCAGACGCCCGTTTTGCCGGTGGCGCGGGCATAGCCGTCCGCCGCGTGCGCAGCGCCCTGTTCGTGCGCGGTGAGTATGTGGCGCAATTTGCCGTCGCGGTAGATTGCGTCGTAAATGTCGAGGACGCAGCCGCCGGGGTACCCGAATACGGTATCGACGCCCTGTTCCTGCAAACAGCGGATAAGTATATCTGCGCCGCTGAGTTTCATAAGCTTTGCTCCTTTCACGCATCGAAAGGACCGATGCGTCCGTGAATGATTTGTATTCCTTAATAATAATATTCTATATTTTAAAACAAAAGAGAGGCGCGTGTCAAGTGTTTTATTTTCAGCAACGCTTTTGCGAGGGGGCGGAAATATTTTTATCGTTCGGATAATTCGGGAAGAAAAGGAAAGGAAAAAAATAAATGAGCGAATGTGAAAATAATTAAAAAAGTCGGGCAAAAAACAGTTGACAAACGCACCGCAATACTATAAAATTATATAGCATCTTTGCGAAACGTCCGAATTTTCGGGCGGCGCCGGATCGCCGATATCGCGGGGTGGAGCAGTTCGGTAGCTCGTCGGGCTCATAACCCGAAGGTCGCAGGTTCGAATCCTGCCCCCGCAACCAAGTCGGCACAAGGCATTTTTCAAGAATCGGCAAGCCTTGCAGATTTTTGCCCGTATGCCTGTGCCTCATTCTTCCAAAAAGTTCTGAAATGTTTTTTGGAACTTATTCGTTTTCCCGATAGGGGAGTTTATGGCGGCGTAGCTTAGTTGGTTATAGCGATCGGTTCATACCCGATAGGTCGTAGGTTCGAATCCCACCGCCGCTACCATGTCGGAACCCGACAAAGGGTGCAAGAAGTTTCTTGCGGATGTCGGTTTCTTCTTTTCCCAAAAGAATTTTGCACGGCAAATTATTTTCGGGAACTTCGGGGCGGCAAGATTTTGCGCCTCATTCTTCCAAAAAGTTTTTGCAGGCTTTTTGGCGCCGGTATGGCGTACATACTTCGCCCTTACGGGCAAATCGGCAATTACCGCAATTGCGGTTTCTATATTTCGAGGCCCCATGGTCAAGCGGTTAAGACATCGCCCTTTCACGGCGGTAACCCGGGTTCGAGTCCCGGTGGGGTCACCAAACGGAAGCGGAAAGGTAAAAACCTTTCCGCTTCCGTTTTTGTGATGGCAGAGGATCTGAGCGGGCCGCGCGGAGCGCGGGCTGTTCGTGCTCGCAGAGCTTTGCGGCACAGCCGCAAGCCCCCGGTGGAGTCAGATGAATTGTCAAACTAAGAGCAACACATTGCAAGATTTTCGAAGAACAAATCTTGCGGAGTATGGTGAAGAAAATTTTTTGGCATGGCGTTGATTAACTCCAAGTTTTTTCAGTGTTGCGGGACTGGCTTTCGAAAATTTTTTCCCGCTTTGTTTTTAAAGAAAAGCGCCCGTGCGGGGGAAAAGCCCCGCGCGGGCGCTTGGCCGCTGTTCGGCCGAATAGCGGCGGACAAGCCTAATAGGAGGAGAAGACCTGCCGCCGCAGGGGTTATTTACCTTGGGCTTTATTTCGGCGTTTAAACGCCGAAACAAAGCAGGAGATCATAGGTTCACGCATTTGCGTCGGATACGGTCAAAATCTCGCGCTCGCTCTCTTCGAGCATGACGCCGTTTTCCAAAGTGCCTTCATCCATATTTTGATGCAGAACGATTTGGTTGGGGCAGATGCCGTCCTCACGCATGAATACCGTAAGCGTATGTTCGCCGGCCGTAAGGGTTCCGTCGAACTTCCAGTCTCCGTACTGCCATTTGCCTACGTCGTACGTTCCGGGTGCGCTGCAATCGTAGATGATATTGTCGTCGATCATGACGATGCAGTTGTTGTTAACTTTGCTCGTCGCGGTCATCATGACGCACAGATAATATTCGCCTTCGTTGGTGATCTTAAATTTGTATTGCAGATAGGGTGAGCCTTTTTCAGGATCGCGGATTTCCGGATATTGTTCCGTCTGCTCCGGATCCACTCGCCATTGTCTGCCGTCGTCGAGGAGGCTCTGCATGCCGGTGATGCCGCTGCCGTTGTCGTAAGGTTCCCATTCTTCCAGACCCGTCGGGCCGTTATCGCTGAACGCATACTCGGACTGTTCCGCCGCGGCGACAGTATTGATGACCAAAAGGCCGTCCTTTTCCTGCCAGGCGCCGAACGTCTGATTTTCTTCGAGTTTGACTTCCCACCGCGCGTAGAGCGTAATGTCTCGCGTGGGGATCGTGCTTTCGAAATCGAACTGCGTGCCGCCGCTCGGCTCCGTGAACCAGCCGAGGAAAGTATAGCCTTCGCGGACGGGAGCTGTTTCGGGAGCGGTGATTTTAGAGCCTTTTTCGATTTTCGTTTCGGCAGGCAGATCCGTTACGTCGCCGCCGTCCGCATTCGCATCGAACGTTACGGTGAATTGGATGACGGGCGCTTCGCCCTCGCCGAGCCATTCGCGGTCGCTTTCTAAAAGCATTATGCCGTTTTCCAAACCGGCGCCGCCGTCGTGCTCGTCAAGCCTTCTCAATACGATCTGGTTGGGGCAGATGCCGTCTTCGCGCAAATACATCGTGAGCGTATGTTCGCCCGCCGTAAGATTGAACGCCCAATTCGAGCTGTGCTGCCACCTCGCAAACTGCGCGGAAGACGGCCCGCCGCCGTCGATGACCGTTCCGTCGATATCGAGGATATGGTTCATATCTTCCTTGCTCGACGCCGTCATCATGACGTAGACGTACCAATTGCCTTCGGACGTGATATTGAACTTATACTGCAGATAGGGGGAACCCTGTTCGGGGTCTTTGATATACGGGCCGTCTTTTCCGCCTTCCGCCACATCTTCCCACTTTCTGCCCGTGTTGATGATGTTTTTCATGCCCGTGATGCCGTCCTGTTCGAATCTCTCCCATTCATCCGGATTCACGGGGCCGTCGTTATAGTTTGCATACGGCGACTGTTCCATGGCGGCAACGGTATTAATTACGACCTGGCCGTCTTTTTCCAGCCAAGCGCCGTAGGTTTGCTCGGGTTCTTCTTCCGCCTCCCACTGTGCGTAGATTACTGTATCTTTCGTGATGGGGGAGTCGAAATCGAACGGTGTGCCGCCGCTCGGTTCCGTGAACCAGCCGATAAAGCCGTATCCTTCGCGGACGGGGTCGTTTTCGGGTTTGGCAACCGTTTTGCCGCTCTCCACGACCGCCGCGGAAGGCATATCCTTCACTTCGTCGCTGCCCGCGTTCGCATCAAAAGTTACGTCGTATTCGGTTACTTCGGGAGGAACAGGGGCGTCGACGACTTCGCGTTCGCTCTCTTTGAGCATGACGCCTTTTTGCAGATCGGAAGAATTGAATTCTTTGCGCAATACGATTTGGTTGGGGCAGATGCCGTCTTCGCGTACGTACAGGGTAAGCGTGTGTTCTCCCGCCGTAAGATCGAAAACCCAGGTTTTTTCCGATGCGGTATCGTATTGCCATTTTCCTGTCTCTGCAGACGTGGGTGCGCCGCAGTCTAAAATTTGGCCGTCGATATCGATGAAACAGGTATTGCTTCCGCCGCTCGGCGCCGTCATCATGATAAACACGTGGTAGGTGCCGGCGTTGGCGATGTTAAATTTGAACTGCAGATACGGCGCGGGGTTATCGCCCTTGACATAAGGATACTTTACCTCTTCAGGGTCGAGATCCCACTGTATGCCGTTATCTGCGTTCTTCATGCCCGTAAGGCCGTTCTGATCGTATTCCGACCACTGGGGATCCGAATAATAACCGTTGCTCCACGTCGCATATTCGGACTGTTCCGCCGCGCCGATCGTGTTGATGACGAGCTGACCGTCCGTTTCCTGCCAGGCGCCGTACATCTTTCCGGGTGCGGGTTCCTCTTTTTCCCACTGCGCGTAGATGACCGTATCTTTGGTGATGGGGGAGTTGAAATCGAACGGTGTGCCGCCGCTCGGTTCCGTGAACCAGCCGATAAAGCCGTATCCTTCGCGGACGGGGTCGTTTTCGGGCTTGGCAACCGTTTTGCCGCTCTCCACGACCGCTGCGGAAGGCATATCCTTCACTTCGTCGCTGCCCGCGTTCGCGTTAAAAGTTACGTCGTATTCGGTTTCCGGCGTAACCTCTCCGATCTCTTCGCGGTCGCTCTCTTCGAGCATGATGCCGCGCCATGCGTTCGCATCCCAGGTTTCGTAAGACTGACGCAGCGCGACCTGGTTGACGGTAACGCCGTCTTCGCGCACGTATATAGTAACGGTATGTTCGCCCGGCGTGAGATCGAATTTCCATTTTTCGCTGTACTGCCAGCGTCCCGTGCCGGAAGAAGTGGGCGATCCGCAGACGACCAGCGTGCCGTCGACGTCGATATGCACCGTATTTCCGCTTCCGTCGGGGCTGGTGATCAAAAGATAAACGTAGTAAGTACCTGCGTTTTGAATTTTGATTTTATACTGCAGGTAGGGCGCTCCGGTCGCTTCGTCTTTCGCCTGGTCTCCGTTCCACTGTTTTCCTTCGTCGATGAGGTTGTGCATGCCGGTCAGCCAACCGTCCCATGCTCCCCAAACTTCGCCCTGAACAGAGCCGTTGTGGTAACTGGCGTATGCCGACTGTTCCAGCGCCGCTTCCGCAGAGATGACGACCTGGCCGTCTTTTTCCAGCCATGCGCCGCCTTCTTTCAGAGGGATCGAGCATTCGGAAGCATCTTTGCAGACGGGTTTCGTGCCGTTTTTGACAAAGTACGCCATGTTTGCGCCCGCGTCCGTACCTACGATTTCATAACCGGACTGGAAGAAGTGGAATTCGTCTTTCATCAAGCCTTCCGCTTTCAGATCTTCGAGCAGGGTGCTGATCACGGTCGCGTCTTCGCTGTCCGCACAATATTCGATCTGCGCGTTGCGGATCACCGTATAGGCGGCGTTGCGCGTTCCGTCCGCGTCGCTGCCGTTGTACGCGCCGATGGGGATGATAAAGAACTGATCCGCCCCGATGTCCTCTTTGAATCCCTGCACGATGCCGTCGAGCGCGGCGGTGTAATCTTCCGCGGTGATGTTTCTGTCTCCGTCCGATTCGCCCTGCAGCCACACGACGTACACGTTGCCCAGCGTCAGGTTTGTAGTATCTTCGTTCTCGGTCAAATATTCTTTGGCGAGATTCACGCGCGCCACCGCATCGTTGTATGCGGCGCCGTCCGCGGCAAAGAAGCTGATCGGCTCGCCGCCCTTGGAACAGGATACGGCGACGATCGGGGTATTTGTCTGCGCGTAACAACTTTCGCAGAAGGCGGAAACCAAGGAGCCCGTCTTTTTGCTCTCGCTCACGCCGCTCGCCGAATTGTTTTCATTGACGCCGAACGGCTCTTTGACGGGATACAGCTGCGTCGGGTCGGAAATCGCGCGGAATTCGTAGGCGTGGCCGCTTTCGACCTGCGTAGCCGTTTCCGCCGCGCCGCGGCCCGCCATGTTCGACTGGCCGATGAACAGAACGAGGTCTGCTTCCGTCTTTTCGGCGGGGAGGTCGACGGACCATTGCGCATAGATGGTCGTATTTTGTGTGATGGGCGTGTCGAAGTCAAATTCTTCGCCGCCGCTTGCCTGCGTGAACCAGCCTTCGAAGGTATACCCTTCGCGGACGGGATCGGTTGCGGGTTTGGTTACTTTCTGTCCGCTTTCCAGCGTTACCGTCGCGGGCATGTTCTCGATATTTTCGCTCCCGACGTCTCCTGCGGAGAATACCACGCTGCAGTCGCCGCTGAGGTCGCGCACGGCTTCCGCCGCCAGATTCGCCAGGAATTGGTTGCCTGCGGTTCCGAAATGGACGTTGTCGACGGTGCCGTTGTCTTTCTTATAAAGATCTTCGTAATTGTCTTCGGCGAGAAATGCGTCGCGTACGTCGAGCAGTTTTACGCCCATTTCCGCCGCGATCTCGCGCTGCAAAGGCACGATGTAATCGGTGAGGTCGTCTTTGTCGATACCAAAATCATTTTTGTCTAAAACCGGGGGAGCGGTCATAAAGATCACCGTAACCTCGGGGTTTTGATCCTGATACGAATCGATCAGCTCGATCAGCATCTCTTCGAATACGTTTTGCGCGTTCGCCCAATCCTGCGCGTCGTTGGTGCCCAGCATCATGAGCACGACGTCCGGATCGAAATCCAAGCTGTCTTGGTAAGCGTTGAAAGTCGTGTATGCCTTGTTGTCCGACGGGTAGCCGGTTACCGTAGAGCCGCTCCGCCCGAAGTTTTCGACGTCGTAGCGGTCGCCAAGCACCGCCTGCAGTTCTTCGGGATATCCGCCCGCCGTCAGGCTGTCGCCCACGCAGGCCACGCGCACCGGATCCTGTTCGGTGGGAACGAGCGTTTTCCACCACTGTGCATAGACGGTCGTGTTACCCGTTATCGCCGCGTCAAAATCGAAGACCCGGCCGCCTTGATCGGCCCGGAACCAGCCGCGGAAGGTGTAACCATCGCGGGAAGGATCGGACGAAGGTTTCGCGATTTTTTCTCCGCTCTTTACCGTCGCGGTTGAAGGAACGCCCGAAACGTTATCCGCGTTTCCGTCAAAGGTTACGGTATAATAGGTAACGATGGGGGTATCGGGGTCGGATTCGGTCCACTGCGCGTAGATAGTCGTGTTTTGCGTGATCGCCGTATTGAAGTCGAACGCTTCGCCTCCGGCCGCGGCAGTGTACCAATCGTCGAACTCATACCCTTCGCGGGAAGGTTCGGCCGCGGGCCTCGCCACTTTCTGCCCGCTTTCCACCGTTACCGCCGCGGGCATGCCAGTTACCTCGTCGTCGCCGACGTTCCCGGCCGAAAAGGTAACGGTGTACTGTACCGGATCGTTTGTATCGTCCGGCCCGTCCGTTCCGCCCGAACCTTGCGAGCACGCCGAAAGGGGCAGTGCCGCAAAAATCGCGAGCGAAAGGCACAAAGCCAATACTTTGAGCCATTTTTTCATAAATTTTCCTCCTGGTTTTTATTTGTTATTTATTTCACGCACGCGGAAGCGCTGTGCAATAAATATCTTTTTCCGCCGCTTTAACTCTGTCTGTTCGGGAGGCAGGACTTTTTGCCCTGCCTCCCGTTTTGGCGAAGACAAAGCGGTGTATAACCGGCTGTATTTAAATGTGCATCGTTTTATGCACGGGCGCCGGATGAATACGGTCGGAATTTAAACGTTTTCTTACGATATGGTCAAAAGTTCGCGGTCGCTCTCTTCCAGCATAAATCCCTGCCATGTCGCGATGGTCCATGTATCGTAGGACTGTTTCAGCGCGATCTGGTTGACGGTAACGCCGTCTTCGCGCACATAAACGGTAACCGTATGCTCGCCCGGCGTCAGGTCGAATTTCCATGCGGTATTGTACTGCCAGCGCCCCGTGCCGTAAGAGGTGGGGGCTCCGCAGTCGATCGCGGTTCCGTCGATGCCGACGTGCACCGTATTGCTTCCGCCGGAGGGGCTGGTTATCATCAGATAAACGTAGTAAGTGCCCGCCGTTTGAATGTTGATTTTATATTGCAGGTAAGGCGCGGAATTTACCGCGTCCGTTACGCTCCACTGTTTTCCTGCATCGATCAGATTGTGCATGCCGGTCAGCCAACCGTCCCATGCGCCCCAGACATCGCCGGAAACAGAGCCGCTGTGATAGCTTGCGTATTCCGTCTGTTCCAGCGCCGCTTCCGCAGAGATGACGACCTGGCCGTCTTTTTCCAGCCATGCGCCGCCTTCTTTCAGAGGGGTCGAACATTCGGAAGCATCCTTGCAAACAGGCTTTTCGCCCGTCTCGACGAAATATGCCATATTTGTGCCGGCATCCGTTCCCACCATGTTATAGCCGGACTGGAAGAAATGGTAGGAATCTTTCATCAGCCCCTCTTCGTACAGATCGTAGAGCTGAGTGCTGATCACGGTTGCATCGGGGTTGTCTTCGCAATATTCGATCTGCGCTTCGCGGATCACCGTATAGGCGGCGTTGCGCGATTCGCTGTTGCTGCTGCCGTTGTACGCGCCGATGGGGATCACGAAGAACTGATCCGCCCCGATGTCCGTTTTAAATCCCTGCACGATGCGGTCGAGCGCGGCGGTATAGTCCTGCGCAGAGGTCCCGGCGTTGCCGTCCCATTCGCCCTGCAGCCACACGACGAAAACGTTGCGGAGCACAAGGTTTGTAGTATCTTCGTTTTCGGTCAAAAATTCTTTGGCGAGATTCATGCGCGCCACTGCGTCTTTATACGGCTTTCCGTCCGTATCGAAGAAGCTGATCGCTTCGCCGCCCTTCGAGCAGGATACGGCGACGATCGGGGTATTTGTCTGCGCGTAATAACTTTCGCAGAAAGCGGAAACCATGGAGCCGGTTTTGTCCTTTTCGTTGATGCCGCTTTCCGGGTTGTTTTCATCTGCTCCGAACGGTTCTCTGACGGGATACAGCTGCGTCGGGTCGGACATTGCCCGGAATTCGTAGGCATGGCCGGCTTTCGTTTGCGTTGCAAGCTCCGCCGCGCCGCGTCCGCCCATATTCGATTGACCGATGAACAGAACGAGGTCTGCATCCGTCTTTTCATCCGGCACGACCAGCGACCATTGCGCATAGACGGTCGTATCTTCGGTAACGGGGGCGTCGAAGTCAAATTCTTTGCCGCCGGTTTCCTGCGTGAACCAGCCTTCGAAGGCATACCCTTCGCGGACGGGGTCGGCTGCGGGGCGGGTTGCTTTCTGCCCGCTCATCAACGCCGCGGCCGCGGGCATGCCCGTAACCGTATCTTTGCCGATGTCGCCTGCGGAGAAAACTACGGTGTAGTCTCCGCACAGATCGAGCACGGCATTCGCCGCCAGATTCGCCAGGAATTGGTTGCCGGCGGCCCCGAAATGTACGTTGTCGACGCTGCCGTCGTTTTTCGTGTACAGTTCTTCGTACCGGTCTTCGGCGGCGAGGAATGCTTCGCGCACGTCGAGCAGTTTCACGCCCATTTTTGCCGCGATCTCGCGCTGCAGGGGAACAATGTATGTATCGAGGTCGTCTTTGTCGATATCGAATTTATTGTCGCCCAAGACGACGGGCGCCGTCATAAAGATCACCGTTACTTCGGGGTTTTGGTCTTGGTACTCTTCGATCAGCTCGATCAGTTTATCCTCGAATATATCCTGTGCGTTCGCCCAATCCTGCGCGTCGTTGGTGCCCAGCATCATGAGCACGATATCGGGGTCGAAGGACAGGCTGTTTTTATGAGCGGTAGTGGTTGAGTACGCTACGTTTTCTATGGGGAATCCCGCGACGGTGGAACCGGAACGTCCGAAATTTTCTACCTCGTAACATTCGCCGAGAACGCTTTGCAGTACTTCGGGGTATCCTCCTTCCGTCAGGCTGTCGCCCACGCAGGCCACGCGCACCGGGTTTTCGGCGGCAGGGGTCATCATTTTCCACCACTGTGCATAGACGGTCGTGTTTTCGGTTATCGCCGCGTCGAAGTCGAATACTTGGCCGCCCTGATCGGAAGAAAACCAGCCGCGGAACAGGTACCCTTCGCGGGAGGGTTCGGCCGCGGGCCTCGCCGCTTTCTGCCCGATTTCCACCGATGCCGCCGCGGGCATGCCCGTTACTTCGTCCGTACCCGCGTTTCCGTCAAAAGCAACGGTAACCGTTGCGGCGGGAGTCTGTTCGGGCGTCCACTGCGCGTAGATGGTCGTGTTTTGCGTGATTGCCGAATCGAAGTCGAACGCTTCGCCTCCGGTCGCGGCGGTGTACCAATCGTCAAACGCATACCCTTCGCGGGAAGGTTCGGCCGCGGGCCTTGCCACTTTCTGCCCGCTTTGTACCGATGCCGCCGCAGGCATGCCCGTTACCTCGTCGTCGCCGACGTCTCCGGCCGAAAATGTAACGGTGTAGTGTACCGTATCGTTCGGTCCGTCCGTATCGCCCGAACTTTGCGAACAAGCCGAAAGGGGCAGTGCCGCAAAGATCGCGAGCGAAAGGCACAAAGCCAATACTTTGAGCCGTTTTTTCATGTGCTCTTCTCCTTAATGATAAAATAACTTTCAGTGCGTTTTCGGGTCGCACCCCTCAAACTCAGTTAAAATAAAAACGCCGCCACATTATGCACGCGCGCGCGAAGACGTGAAAGAAAAATTATTTTATCGTGCAGCCATGCGCCTTCATCGTTGTTCGGGCGGCAGGGCAAAGCCCTGCCGCCCGTTTTGATGTAAGCAAAACGGCTTTTTAAATTGTAACTGAAAACGTCCGAATTCAGGGATGCAAAAAAATTTTTCGCACTTTATTGCTTGACAATATAATAGTACCACTCAGAAACAGCAATTTCAATTGCAAAAACGATTTTTTATATTGTAAATTTTTTCTTTTCATAAAACATGCTTTTTTGCGTGTATTTTTCGGCGGGATATTGCTTTACGGGCATAAATATGGTATAATGACCGTGAAATCAGCTGCTACTGGAACGGTGCATATGAAAAAAGAAGAAAAGAACGCGGAATTCAAACGGCAGATCGCCGAGGTCATGCAAATAAACAGCCTCAATATAAACTCTTTCCGCTCTATTGCGTACATGGCAGAGCGAGCCGTAATAAGTATGCTGCGGGAATGGGCACGGCGAGAACATAAAAATTTTGAAGAGGATTATCGTAACCCGCGCGGAGGGTATTGGGATGGGTATGCCCCGAACGGCATCGGCAGCTTTGAAGGCAAGACTGTTTTCGAAATCAAAGTGTTCCGCAACGAAAGGCAATTGTTGGGAACATGGGAGCGATGGAAATACGTTTTGCAGAAAGCAATAGCGGATGAGGTGAAAAATCTTTGCTTTATCGTACTGTGTGAAGTTTCTGCGGATATGAGGGAGAGATTTTTAAATCGGGTCAGAGACGAAAACGTAAACGTCGTTTTATGGGACATCGACGATTTCGGGGAGGCTATGGACGCGGCGTCGGTGCATTACGTCGGCGACCTTTCGGATAATTTTTCCAAATATTGGTCGGGAAAGATCGCGGAAAGCGTCGCGGAACCGCATCAAGAGGAAGAGAAGCGCTCGCGCATGCTTGCGCGGCTTGGAGAAGAATACCGCAAGGACAGGTTGGTTTTGTTTGTCGGCGCGGGCACATCCAAAGACGCGGGGGGGTCGTCGGCTGGGACGAATTGATTTCCGAATTGTCTGTAACCTACATCGATCGGGAACTGAAAAAATCGCATATCTCGGTCGAAGAAACGGAAAAAAAAGAGATATTGTCGGAACTCAACGCCCGCGGGAAAGGCAGGCTTTTGCTGCAGGCGCGCCTGCTGCGGCATGCGTTGGACAAGGATTTTTCCGCAGAGATCAAGCAGATTTTGTACCGAAAAGAATCGGGGAATTCCGAACTTTTAGAGCAGATCGTCCGCCTGTGTACGCCCGAACGGGGGAAATTCGGAATTCGGGCGATCGTCGATTATAATTTCGACGATCTGATCGAAACGGCGTTGGAAAAGGGGAACGTACGGTGCCGCCCCGTGTATCGGGCGGGAATTACTCCCGAAACGGCGGAGTTGGGGATATATCATGTGCACGGGTTTCTGCCGCGAAAGGAAGAACTGTATCCCGATTTGGAAAAATCTCTGCTGATCTTTTCCGAAGAGAGCTATCACCGGCTCCTTTCCGAACCGTACCATTGGGCAAATCTCTGCCAGCTGAATTTTTTGAACAACAACACGTGCCTGTTCGTGGGGCTTTCGATGACCGATACCAACTTGCGCAGGCTGCTTGAAGCGGCGTGGCAGAATTCCGATTCTCCCGACGAGTGCCGCCACTATGCGATTTTGAAGAAGGAGACGGCAGAGAACGGTTCGCGGGCGAAGAGAAGCTTTGCGCGCGCCTATCGGACCCTGCAGGAAGAAACGTATGCCGAGTTTGGCATAGATGTCCTCTGGGTGGACGATTACAGCGAGATCCCCGCCCTTCTCAGGCAGATCAAAGACGGAAAATGAGCGGGCGCCTTACCGCGGGAAAGGAGAAAAGATGAAAGGGAAAGCGAATAAAAAAGGCTGGCCGATCGTGGCGATTTGTTACGATTTCGATAAAACGCTGTCGCCGAAAGATATGCAGGACTATTCTCTGCTGCCGAAGCTGAACTGTCCCGCCGCCGAATTTTGGCCGCAGTCAAACGCCCTTGCGCGGGAACAGGGCATGGACAAAATTTTATCGTATATGCACCTGATCATAACCAAGGCGAGGGCAAAGGACGTGCGGATCACGCAAAAAGATTTCCGCGCAATGGGGAAAGAAATCGAACTGTTCCGCGGCGTGGATACCTGGTTTGACCGCATCGATGCCATTGCCGAATCCCTTCGCGTAAACGTCGAGCATTACATCATTTCGGCGGGTTTGAAAGAGATCGTCGAAGGGACGCCCATCGCGCGGTATTTTACGGAAATTTACGCGTCCTCCTTCGTGTACAGCAAATACGGGGAACCGATTTGGCCGCGGCAGGTCGTGAATTATACGACCAAGACGCAGTATCTGTTCCGCATCAGCAAGAACTGCCTTGACCTGGGCGATGAAGACAGCGTAAACGAATACATCGGCGACGACGAACGGCGCATTCCCTTCCGCAATTTTATTTACATCGGGGACAGCGAGACGGACATCCCCGCCATGAAGATCGTCAAAAACGGGGGCGGCACGTCCATCGGCGTCTACAATGCCGAAAGCGGAAGCCTGGACCGCGTCCGCAAACTGCTCGAACAAAAGCGCATCGATTATCTTCTTCCCGCCGATTACGGGCAGGGGAGCCGGCTGGAACGGGTGGTCTCCGATATTATCCGCAAGATCGACGCGGATGAAAATCTGAACAGCCTCAACCGCGTACAGAGCGCATACGTCCGCGAATTGGAAGAGATCGAATATCTCGAAAAATATACGAAAACATTTTTGGAAAACAACGAACTCAGCGAAGAGGAGGCGGAAAATATCGAGAGGCAGGCACAGGATATCCTGCGCCGCGCCAAGCGTCGGCTGCATCAGTACGAAGAATTCGCTCCCAATGTTACGAACGACCGCTTCATTGCGGAAGTCAGCGAAAAAGTGATGCGCCTGTTCGGCTCCGCGCACGATCGCGGAAAAGAGCGCGGGGAGAACGGCTGAGTCTGCTTTCGCCGTTGCCGTTGCAGAAAAGACGTTTATCCGCGCGGGATCTGCCCGCGCGGATGTTTTTTGCGGGAAAAAAGTGCTGAAAGAATGAAAATGCTTTCTTTTTGTTCGGAGGTTTGTTATAATGAATCTGTTTGAATGAATTGTATTGAAAACGCCGCCCGAAAATAAACCTTGCGGGCGGCAGGAAAATTCCGGCCATGAAAAAAGCGATAAATTATTTGCGGAACATGATCAAACTGCTCCGCGTAAAACATTGGATCAAAAACGGGCTGATCTTTTTGCCCCTGTTCTTTTCCCTGCAGCTCACGAATTGGAGTTATATTTCCAAAAGTCTGCTGGGTTTTCTCGCGTTTTGCCTCGTTTCTTCGGCGGTGTATGTTCTCAATGACATCCGCGACCGCGAGAAGGACCGCCTGCATTCCACAAAACGCAACCGTCCCATCGCTTCCGGGGCGATCGGCGTTCCCGTGGCGGCGATCGTCGCGCTCCTGTTCGTAGGCGGTGCGGCGTGTATCCTCGTCTGGTTGCGAAGCGCTTGGGGAGGCGCGATTTTGGCCCTGTATTTCCTTTTAAACGTGGGGTACAGCTGCGGCCTGAAAAACATTCCCATCGTCGATATCGTGATCTTGGCGAGCGGTTTCGTTCTCCGCGTGATGTTCGGCGGCGTGATCATCGGGGAAGAAGTATCGTCGTGGCTGTTCTTTACCGTTTTGGCGGCGGCGTTCTTTATGGGCATGGGCAAGCGCCGCAACGAGCTTTTGACGGAAGGGGACGAAACGCGCGAAGTGAACAAGCTGTATTCCCAAAGTTTTTTGGAGAAGAATATGTACATGTGCATCACGCTCGCGGTCTGTTTTTATGCGATGTGGTGCATTACGAGCCCGACGGTCGAACGATTTGCGAACCCCGGCATCACTTGGACGGTGCCCCTTCTGCTGGTGATCTTTCTCCGCTACAGCTATCGCATCGAACGCGCGGGCGAGGGCGGAGACCCGATCAACGTGCTTCTGAAAGATTATGTTCTGCTCGGATTGGTCGTAATTTTTCTCGTTTATACGGTGCTCGTCGTATACGTGCCCATTCCGTTTTTCCACGAGATCAGTAAAATTATCTGAACTATGAAACTGTACGATTTCGATAAGACAATTTATAAAAAGGATTCGACGGCGCAGTTTTACAAATTCTGCCTGAAAAAGAAGCCGAGCCTCGCCCGCTATTGGTTTTTGCAGCTTTGGTCGTTTGCCATGTATCTGCTCGGCATTTGGAGCAAGACGAAGATGAAAGAAAAGTTTTACTCCTTTTTAAAGCCGCTGCAAAACGTCGAAGAGCTCGTTTCCGCCTTTTGGGAAAGGGAGGAAAAGAATATCAACGCATGGTTTTACCGCGAGCGCGGCGAAGGAGACGTCGTCGTTTCCGCGTCTCCCGAATTTCTCCTCGCGCCTGTCTGCAGCAAGTTGGGCGTGCGCCTGATCGCCTCCCGCGTGGACGCGCATACGGGCAAATATACGGGCGAAAACTGTTGGGGGGAAGAAAAGGTGGCGCGCCTGCGCGAAGAGGGGGTAATCGGCGCGGATGCGTGCGCCGAGTCCGCCTTTTCCGATTCGCTCAGCGATCTGCCGATGCTCCGCCTCGCGCGCCGCGCCTATATCGTCAGAGGGGAAGAGCTCATCGATTTAGATGCATATCGCCCCGGAACGGTGTCAAAACTAAAACGGGAATTTTTCAGCCGCGAATTTTTTCAGTTTTTGGTGGTCGGCGTGATCAACGCGGCAAACGGCACTCTGTTCGGATGGCTGTTTTCGCTGATCCTCCCCGTCAACGCCGCGTTTGTCTGCGGCTACGCCGTCGCTTTGACGATCGCTTATTTTTTGAATACTTTTTGGATATTCCGTCAAAAACTATCTGTAAAAAAGTTTGTGCTGTTCTGCGTCAGCTATATTCCGAATTTTATTATTCAAAACGGACTCGTGTTTTTGCTTTACAACCTTGCGCACCTGAACCGCGTGTTGGTGTTTGCTCTTTCGGCGCTGATCGCCGTGCCGATCACGTTCCTGTGCGTAAAATTTCTATGCTTTTTAAAGAAATCGAAGGGGAAAGCCCATGATCAGAGCAAAAGATCTTCTGACAAATAAAAAATTTATAGCGGCAAATCTGCTCTTCGCCCTGTTCTGCGCCTATTTTGTGTTCGGCCTGTATCTCTCTTACAAGGTGCAGAACTATACCGGTTGGAACGACGCGATCTTCAACAGCGACAGCTACCGCGTGATCTCCGATTTTTTCGGAAATTATGAGAGCAATTACCGCACGAAGGTGCACCCTTTGTACGTCCTGCTCATTCAGCCGGTCGTGCGGTTTTTGTATCTGTTTATCCGCAATGAACATGTATCCATCGTACTTTTGCAGTCCGCGGTCGGCACGGTAAACGTATTTCTCGTATACTTTATCCTCAAGCGCTTGCTGGCGCGCACGCCGCGCGGCAGGGCGGTTACGTATATTCTTACCGCGCTTTTTGCCGTATGCATGGCGCAGTTTACCTGGACGGCGGTCGCCGAATCTTTCGTGTTCGGCGGGTGTTCCCTGCTCATTTATTGGGCGTATTTCGCGGCGCACTATAAAAAACCTATTTTGACGAACGGACGTCTTTTGGCCTTTGCTTTTATTTGCTGCATACCCTTGTGCATCACGACGACGAATTTTGTATGCGTCGTCGTGTCCGCGCCCTTTTTCCTCTGCGCGGGCATCCCGAAGGAAAACCGGCATGTGCAGAAAAAGGTTGTTTGGACTTTACTATCCTATATAATTCCTGTATTCACTGTAACGATTTTAAGTTTAATACAGAAATTGATTTGGCCTACAAGCCAGATATGGGTCGTTTATCTCGGGGGCGTTTTTATAGATTTAGTAGCAGGTACAAGCCTTACGGAAGATTCCGATTGGGTACGGTTCAATCTCACCCTTTCGACTCTGCTCACGGTCTGGAACACATTTTTCGGCTACGGTATCGTGTCGGCTCCGATCGAGGGGACGCAGCATGTTACGTTCGGTTCGTATGCCGCTTGGCAGGTCCCGTTTTACATTCTTTTTTTGATCGTCTTTGTGTATTCCGTATGCGCGACCGTGCGCGGCAGGCGCATATTGACCGCTCTTCCCTTTGCCCTCGCCCTTGCGCTTCAATACGGGATGCACTGTCTGTTTTCGGTAGAATCGGTGGCGCTGTATACGCCGCACGTCGTTCCGCTGATTTTAATCATTATCGGGTTGGGGTTGGGAGAAAAAAGCCCGCGCGAAACAAAGGCAGAGCGGTATATTGCGGCAGGCTCTGTCGGTTATCTCGCCCTGTATGCGGTGTATGCGCTCATTGTAAACCTTGTGCGGATGTGCTCAATCGTGGAAGCCAGCGCCTCCTATTATCCCGTATTGAACATCAGCATCGCCGGCGAGTTTTTGAAAGGGCTCGGTTTTGCCGCGGCGGCGCTGGCCGTTTTCTTTGTCGTGCGGCTCGCCCTTTCGGAAGGTATCCGCCGCATAGCCGCCCGCCGGAGAGTGCCGGCCGCGGCGGGGGCAGAGACGTACGCGCTGTGTTCGGAAGAAGCAGCCGCGCCTTGCCCGGCAGAAGGCGGCGCGGGAACGGGTTCGGCAAGTTCCGAGGAAGGCCAAAGCGGCAGCCCCTCCGTACGGGACGATCCGCCCGTCCGTTTGGGCAGGTTTTCCTTCCGCCGTGAGGCGCTGCGCCTTTGCTGCGGCGCTCTTTCCTTTGTACTCGCGCTCGGTACGCTGATCGGATGCGTGTCGAACGACGGCGCTTTGCCTCCCTCGGCTGGGGATGTTTCCGAATCGGTTTATTATATTTTCGGAATGGGACTGCGGGATAAATATATCCTTTCGGGACAGGAAAACAGCTGTACGCTTGCTTTATGGAAGCAGGACGGCGAAGCTGAAGCTGTATATACCGATCTCGTCATTCGCACGGAAGATATCGACTTCGCGAATTATACGGTCGAGGGAACCTTGCAAGGTTCTTCGTTTTCGCTGTACGAAAACGAAGAGGGTATCTTTTTCAGCCAAAACGGTGAAATCACCGCATTGAGCGAGGGCGTGCATATCAACATCCCGACCTTCGAAGGGTATTCCAATCGGTTGGACATGCGCCGCATCTTCAACGAGCTTATGGTCAATATTCTGCCCGAAGGCCCTACGCCCAATTTTTACGGATACGGCAGCGCTTGGTACCGCGACGCGGCGATCGTCGCCATGGCGCTGGAAAAGACGGGGAATCTTTCGCAGATCGAGGAATGGCTGAAAAGCATCGACACCATGTACGATAACAGGCGCGACCCCGAACTCGACGAAACGGATAATTTGGGGCAGGTACTGTACCTGCAATCGCTTTTGCCGGAAGGGGAGCGGAACCGGGAACTGATCGAAGATATCGTTGCGGAAGCGGCGCGCATCGCCGCCGAAACGGAAAGCAAAGATTATATCGTAGGGATAACGGACGGACAAGAGCATCCCGTATACCAGACGCGCTGGCTGAAATTCGGACTGGAAAGCCTGGGGCTGATGGAAGAGAGCGCGAAATATACCATTCCCGACGAATACGACAGCTACGCGGCACTCTGCTGGTTCGACGGCTTCGGCGATATCGGCTCGGACATCGGCGAGTTGGTCTGGGCGGAAAACAACGACGTATATTATCCTTATTTGCGCGTGGCCAAACTGCACTTTTATCAAATTTGGGAACCGGTCGAATATACGACCTATCCGTATACGTATGAAGCGGAAAGTAAGCTGCATTCCTGGCATGCGGCGGAGCTTTTGCTCTATCTGTACGATTGCGACACTTTTGCGGCGTAACGGGCGAAGGGCTTTTTTCGGAAGGCCCTTTTCTTTTTGAAAGCCGCAAAACAGCGGTGCAATCGTTGACGAAAGGGCGATTCCGTGCTACAATATCGGGTAGAACGAATGCGGAGGGAAGAGGAATGCAAAGCTTTGATTTTTCCGGCGAACGGCGCACGGCTCTGCCGAACGGAGCGCAACTGCTCTCTTTTTCGGCTCCGCACCTCAATTCGGTCGCCTTTTCCGTCGTGATGCCCTTTATCCCCGAAGCGACGCCCGGCGTATACCACTTTGTCGAGCATATGTTTTTCGAGCGGGCGGGGAAAATGCGCGCCAGACAGATCAACGCCCGCATGAATGCGCACGGCAGCGAGATCATGGGGTACACGGCGATCAACTATATGTGCTTTAATTTTTCCTGCCGCAAAGAGGTGTTTGCGGCGCAGCTCGATCTGCTGTTCGCCATGCTTTCGCAGCGCGAATACGGGGAAGAAGAGTTTGAAAAGGTGCTCCCCGTCGTGCGCAACGAAATTTTCGAATACGAATTTTACGATACGCGCGCGGGCGATATCCTGCGCGACCTTTGGTTCGATTCGCGCTATATCAATTCGGTTTTGGGCAGCGCCTCTGTTTTGGAACGGGTCGGGTCGGACGAATTGCGCGAGGCCCGCGAAAGGCTGTTTTCCAAAGATATCTGCCTCTTTCTGGCGGGGGCATTTTCGGAAGAGGACGTGCGCAGGGTCGAGGAGACGTTCGGCAAAATGCCCCTTGTAGAGCGCGAAAATACGCCGCCGCGCAGGGAAGAGACGGAGACGCGCGAATACAACCGCCGCGGCAGGGGGCGCGAGATGCAGGTGCTGGTTACCTACCACGTCGAACAGGCGGACCGCATGCTCAAGATGGCGGCGCATTGGCTTCGAAGCGCACTGTTCGACGGATTGGACGCCGCATTTTTCCGCTTTTTCGGCGACCGCGGCTTTCAGTTTTATTCGGTGGACGGCAATTACAATATCCGCGGCGACGAGCTTGTGTTTTCTTACCTCGCGCACATTGAAAAGAAAGAGATGAAAGAATTTACCGAGCTCGTAAACGAGTTTGAACAGGCCGCGGCGAAAACGGATTTTATCTCTCTCGTCCGCCCGTATTTATACGACAACATCGTATTTTTGTTCGATAACCCCGAACGGCTCTGTTCGCATTACGTCGATACATGGGCCGACCTTTCCGAACCGGTTACCCTGCGGGAGGAAACGGAATTTTGCGGCGCGTTTACGAACGAGTCGCTCGCCCGGTGCTGGGAGAGGATCGTCGCTTCCCTGCGGAGGATCTTTTATATCGGCCGATAGGGAAGATGATTGAAACAGAAAAAATAAAAATCGGAGGAACTGTTGTATGCTGAACGAAAAAATAGCCGTTCTTTTGAACGACCAGGTGAACAAAGAGCTGTATTCCGCCTATCTTTACCTCGATTTCGCGAACTATTACGAAGATGAGGGGCTGGAGGGCTTCGCGCATTGGTACGAGGTACAGGCGCAGGAAGAGCGCGACCACGCGATGATGATGCGCCGCTACCTCATCGACAACGGCGTGCGCGTAACGTTCGAGGCGATCTCCAAGCCGGATAAGGCGTATAAAAACCATGCGGAGCCACTCCAAGCGGGGCTCGAACATGAAAAATATGTAACGTCGCTGATTTCAACGATCTATGCGGCCGCATTCGAAGCCAAGGATTTTAAGACCATGCAGTTTTTGGATTGGTTCGTAAAGGAACAGGGCGAAGAGGAAAAGAACGCGGAAGATCTCATCAAAAAGATGAAGCTGTTCGGGGGCGATTCCAAGGGATTGTATATGCTCAACCAAGAGCTGGCGGCGCGCGTATATACTCCGTCGGCGACCGGCCCGCAGATGTAATTTTTGAATTTTTGTTTTCATAATAAAAAAGAAAGCGGAGGGCGCTCTTTACGGCAGAGCCCTCCGTTTTTTTAAATCTTACTCGATTGTCCGAAACAAAAGCCGGGCGGGGCGGCTTTTCGCCGATCGCCTTGCAGTATCCGCAGCGTATTTTCAAGCGCGCGGAACATCCGTTCGGCTGCGGGGAAAGGTGGGTTCGGGGAATGCAGTTTCTTTGTCTTTCCGGCTTCATTGAGCTCCCGCGCTCTCTCCCTGCATGCGTCGGCGCAGAATTTTGGGAAAGACGGTCAAAAACACGGCAGTGCTCAAAACGGCGGCGGCAATATCTGCCACCGGTTCTGCGTAAAATACGGCCTGTACTCCCCAAAACAAGGGGAAGAGGAAAGTACATCCCAGGAAAACCACGAGTTTTCTGGTCAAAGACAGCACGATCGCGTACTGCGGCTGGCCGAGCGCGGTCAAACCGTCCACGAAGGCGTACTGGAATGCCAGCGGTATGACGCCGATCATAAACACGCGGATCCCCCAAACGCTCTTTTCGGCGATCGCGGGCGTTTCCGTAAACAGAGAGACGAACGGTTTCGCGAACAGGACGGAAACGACGGTCATGATCACCGTAAAGATGATGCACATGCCGAGGATATATTTTTCCGCGCGGCGGATGATCTTTTCGTTTTTGGCGCCGTAATTATAGCTGATTACCGGCTGCGAACCGGTGCTGATGCCCATCATCGGCATGGTGATCAGGGTGAAAAACGCCTGCACTACGGTCGAAACGGTGATCCACATGTCTCCGTCCGCGCCGCCGCGGCTCTGCAAAACCGCATTGGTCGCAATGATGATCACGCTGTCCGTTGCCATGATCAGGAAGGGGGAAATGCCCAGTTTTACGATGCGCCCTACGGTTTTCGGTTCACATTTCCCGAATCCGAGCCGTATTTTTGTGCTCTTGCGGCGCAAAAAAATTATGACGAAGAGGAAAGAAAAGAACTGCGAAAGTACGGTCGCGATCGCTGCGCCCGCCGTATCCATGCCGAATACGAAAATAAAGACGGGGTCGAGCGCGATGTTTGCCACGGCTCCGACGAGGGTGGTCGTCATGCCGATGCCCGAATAGCCCTGCGCGATGATATATTGGTTGAGCCCCGTTGCCGTTATCGAAAAGATCGACCCCGCCGCATAGATCAGCAGATATCGCTTGGCGTACGCGTAGGTCGCTTCGCTCGCCCCGAACGTCATCAGAAGCGGGCGCTCGAACAGGAAAGTCAGTGCGGTTACGAGCAGGGCGATCGCCGCGAGGGAATACAGCGCGTTCGTCAGGATTTTTTTCGCCGCGTCTTCCCTCTGTTCGCCCAGGGCCATCGCAAAGAGGGGGGCTCCGCCCGTGCCGATCAGATAGGCAAACGAAGAGAGCAGCGTCGTGAGCGGCGCGCAAACGCCCACCGCGGCGAGCGCCGTGTCGCCGATGCCTTCGATGTTTCCTACATACATGCGGTCCACGATCGAATACAGTACGTTGATAAACTGCGCGATCATGGAAGGGATGGTCAGTTTCAGTACGGTCGACAGCACCTTATTGCTGCCGAGATCGATCGCTTTCACGCTTCACCTCGCAGACATTGCAGAAAATCCGCGCATTATCATAGCACGGCGGGCGCGTATTGTCAATAATTTGCGGCGGCGGCGCGGAAGTTCTTGTAATTTTTCTGTGCAAGTGCTATACTGTTCGGGAATCGGTTCGGTAAGAGAGCGGTCGGGTTTGCGCGCACGGGGCGATGCTTTCGGCATAAACGGCGCCGTGCGTTTTGCTCTCCCCGCTGATCCTTTCGGACTTCACAGGCAGAGGAAACCGTTATGGAAAAAGACAAGACGAACGCGATGCGCCTTTTAGACGCGAAAAAAATTCCCTACGAAAGTTTTTCGTACCCGCCCGAGATCACCGACGGCGAAGCGGTGGCCGCGCGCCTCGGCGAAGATGCGCGCACGGTGTTCAAAACGCTCGTAACCGTTTCGGGCAAGGGAGAGTACGCCGTGTTTTGCGTTCCCGTGTGCGCTTCGCTCGATTTAAAATTGGCGGCAAAAGCGGCCGGCGTGAAATCGATCGCCATGATTAAGCAGCGCGAATTGGAACCTCTTACCGGATATATTCACGGGGGCTGTTCTCCCGTCGGCATGAAAAAGCGGTTCAAAACGTTTATCGATGAGAGCGCGCAGAATTTTCCGCAGATATACGTAAGCGCGGGCAGGGTCGGGCGGCAGATCAAACTGTCTCCGCGCGATCTTGCGGCGTACGTGGGCGCCGTTTTTGCACCCCTTACGGCGGATGAAGCGCAGGAATGAAAGAAGGCGCGGTCCTTTGCCCGCAAAGGACCGCGCCTTGCTGCATATGTCCGCGCCATGGCGGCGCGGCCGCAAATCATAGTGCAACCAAAAAAACGGGAGAGTCCTTGCGGGCTCTCCCGTTTTTGTTATGACATCGGCAGTCGGCCGTATGCCTTATTATTTCGTGTTTTTGCGTCTGCGCGTCGCGATCACAACCGCGCCCGCGCCGATCAGCAGCGCCGAAAGGGCCGCTCCGCCGCCGATGGCAGAACCGCTGCAGCCGCCGCCGGTATCGTCTTCACCGGGAGCGGGGTCGGTCGGTTCGCCGGGGTCGGAAGGATCGTTATCATCGTCCGTGCCGGGGTCGGTCGGTTCGTCGCTCGCTTCGACGAGCTGTTCCTTTGCCGTCTGCAGAGCGGCAAGTACGGAATCGATTTCGTTCTGCTCCGCATCCGCGTTGTTATATACGATCCTCGCCTGCGTCAGCGCTTCCCGCAAAGAGCTCCAGCTTGCCGCCGTGTAATCCGCGGAATCGAGCGCGTCGACTTCTTCGAGCAGCGCGTGGAGATCGTCTTTATCGGTGGGGGAAGTGAATTTCAGGCTGTCAAGGTTGAAGTTCCCGGCGTTCGAATCTCCCTCCGCCACGAGTTTAAACGTGTGCGTGCCCGCATCCAGATAGGAGGTCGAAAATTCGTAAGTGATCCAGGTCGACCAGCTGTCCTGTACGGGAAGGCGGAAATCTTCGAACTTTTCGCCGTCGATGTACAGGGCGCCCATGCGGGGAGAATTGTCGTACTGCGCTTCGTTCTTTTTGCCCGCGGCGCCGGTAAGCACGATGTTATAATAGCCGGGCACGAGCACCGTGGCGCGGATCTCTACGTAGTTTCCGGCATCTTTCCAGCCTGCAACGTATCCCGTGCCGGTGAAACCGGTCCATTCCGTATCCACGCGGATGCTGTTTCCGTCCGTAACGCCGCTGCCGTCTTCCAATTCCAGCAAAGTCGCTTCCGAAGTTACGATGGTGGGCAGGGCAAAGACGATGTGCACCGAAATGGTAACGGGCGTATTCTGCGGCACCACGAAGGAGTAGCGCGACGCCTGTTCGGTCGCCGTATACTCGACTTCATTGCCGGCCGCGTCGGTCAGGGCGATCGAATCGATCGTATACGTACCCGCGGGTTCCGATACCTGGAAGATGACCGTAGCCCCGGGATCGGCCATATCGTTGCTGATGGTAACGGCCGTCGTGCCGATGCCGTCTTCGCTCGTTACGACCGATTGGACGGTGCGCTTATGCGTAGAAAATTCAAAGGTATAGAAATCGCAGATCGCCTGGCCCGAAGAGGTATTGAATACCAGGAAGACGTCGTGCACGCCGGTGATCTCTTCGCATTCGCCCACGAAGGTCTGCCGCGTGTTCCAGCTGCCCGTGTCCGTGATGGTCAGTTCGCCGAACTTGTTGGCAGCTGTCATCTCGTCGTAATAGACGGACAGGGTGCCTCCCTGTTGATTGCTCGGGTGCGACGCCGCCGAAACAATGAGCGACTGCAAGCCGCCGTCCCCGAAATCGAGGTCGTTAAAGCGGACCCATCTTCCGTCGTAGATGTTGCCGAGGTGCGCCGTATTCACTTTGATCTCTTCGTGTACGGCGTCCGCGTCGACGGCGTTAAACGAATCGAACGCGTCGACTTTACGGATAAAGCGGAAGTATTCCAGCGAAATATTGACAGCCTCGTCGTCCACTGCTGTGAAGGCGATAAAGATGTTGCTGTCCGTCGCGTCGGTATCCTGGCAATCGACGGTGATCGTATGCCATTCGCCGTCCGAAGGGACTTCTATGGTCGCCAGCGTCTTATCTCCGACGCCGTTCTCATATACGATGATGTTGCCGCCCGTACTGCTCTTTACCCGCAGTTCGATCGCGGCTTTGTTGTCTCCGCGCAGTTCGTTGAATTGTGCGTACGCGCCGCTTACCGTAGCGGTGATGCTGTCGCTTCCTTTCTCGATCCCGTCGGAAAGGAAGTTCGCATTCACTGCCCGTATATCCTCGAAGGCGGGGGTGGAGGTGTCGTGCCGGTTAAATTGGATATAGTCCAGGTTAAAGTTCCCCGGGTTTGATCCCTCCGCTTTGATCGTTATCGTATGCTGCCCTGCGGTCAGCTCGATATCTTTCAGCGTGTACAGAGTCCAAACGCCGTTTTTGTTTTTATCGCCCCAGGTATCGGTTACCGCGAACGACAGCGGTATTGGCGACTCGCTGTCATCGAGATACAGCCCGCCCGTACGGTCGGAGGCGTCGGTAGCGTCGTTCTTTTTGCCGTTGTTCACATTTAACACGAGGTCGTAAATGCCGTCGCGCACGATATTGACGGTAAGGGTCAGGCTGTCTCCTTCCGCCTTAAAGCCCTTCGCATAGCCCGTACCGGAATAGCCTTTCCATTCGGTGTCGGCAATGACCTGTCCGCCGGAAACGGCGTTCATCTCCGCGTTTTCCAGTTCGAATTTGTCGCCGTCGCTGATGCGCTGCGGGGGAACGCCCTCGCTGTCGGGCCCTTCCGCGGGCTCGTTGATGCCCGTTTCGGTGGTGATGACGATGCTCATCGCCTGCGCCGTATCGGCAACGCGCACGTAGAGGATGTTGTTCGCCTCGTCGAGGTAATACACCCCGGTGCCCGCGTTGTAAGCAGACATCGAATCGACTTGTCTGAGCATCGAATTGTTATTCGTTACCGATACAATATCCGCAATGTGGTTGAATTGCAGGTTGTAGGTGCGGGAATCGGGCATATAGTCGGTGATCGAAGGGTTATGGTTGACCCTTGCCCCGATGTTGAAGGTGATCACGTTGCTGCCGTCTTCGATGCAGGTGTATTCGGTGGTCGTGTACGCGCTGTCGGTGATGTATTGGCGCGTCTCGCCGTCGTCTTCATAGAGGGTGTAAGAAGACGTTCCCGAAGGATAGATGTCGAGGGTGAGGGGATCGAGCGGCTTTTCGTCCGCATATTCGATGTCCGGTCCCATCGGCACGATCGCGCCCGCCTTAATGAATACGGGGATCTCTTCCAGCGCCGCCGCGACGGTGATGGTCTTTCCGTTTGCTCCGCCTTCATACCGTTCTCCGGTATAATAGTCGTACCAAGTCGTGTTCGCGGGCAGCCACACTTCCACGACGGTGTCGTAGGTATCCGCGGCGGGTGCTACGAGGAACCAATCGCCGAAGTAATATTGCTCGTTCAGATCCCACGCATCGGAATTATATTGGCTGTCATCTTCGAGGATCATCGCGCGCATCATCGGCACGCCCGTGCTGTAGCCCTGCCACGCCATTGTATAGAGGTAGGGGTAGAGGGAATAACGCGTCTGTAAATTGGAAGTCAGGGTATCCTGCGCCGTCTGGTTGTACGTCCAGGGCTCTCTTCCGTCATGCCCGTGCGTGCGCATGATGCCGCTCCAGGCGCCGAATTCCGCTACCCAACGGGTGTACAGTTCGTCGGTGGGCCTGCCCATAAAGCCGCCCAAGTCGTTGGAAACCGTCCAATAGCCGACCAAGCCTGCGTCGAGGCTGTAGCCGATCTGGTAAGAGAGTTCTTCCGAAGTATTGTTTACGTCGCCCGACCAAGCGGTGGCATAATGTTGGCCGGCATAACTGCCGCGCGTCATGAACATGGGTCGGGAATCGACTGCGTCGCTTGCGATCCACGCCTCGTACGCGCCCTTGGAAGAGAGTACGGGCGCCGCGTTCGAACCGACGACGTCGAATTCATCCGGCCAGAACCAGTCGCCGTAACCCGCTTCGATCACGTTCATATACGACTGGATCCAGGCTTCTTCGCTGTCGTAGCGGGCATATGTACCCTGGTTGTTGTGCAGTCCTACGTGCACACCCATTTCTTCGGCATATGCAAACATTTCGTCCAGGTCGTAGAATTTGGAAATATCGTCGCTCCATTCCTGCATGCCGAATTTTTGGCCCGCGCCGAGCTGTCCGCCCAATGCGTCGTCCGCAACGTTTCCGCGCCAACCATAGTCGAACACGTAGCTGTCCAGGGGAACGTCGTTCTCGCGGAACCAATCGATCCATTCGTAAAATTCGTCCTGCGTGGCGTTGTCGTTGCCGTATTTGGAAAGCATGAAGCCGTGCGCCCATTTTCCGTACAGTTCCATGCGCCCCGTGATTTCGGCATACTCGTTCTGGATCGTCTTGAAGTCCGGCCCGTACATAAAGAAGTAATCGAGGTAGCCTTCCGTCTCGAAACCGCCGCCCTGCTTAAAGAATTTGGTGTTTTCTTCGATGGTGTTCAAAAAGATGCCGTATCCGACCGTGCTCATGAAGAAGGGCGCGATCAGTCTGCCGTGCGACATGGAAAATTCATCGAAGTCGTCGTTGTAGCGGTTGAGTTCGCTGCGGCGGCCGTGGTCGCCCGAACCGAACCCGAAAATACCGCCCGCGTTCACATCGCTCTCTTCTTTCTTAACGCCCACCGTGTTGTCGTTCCAGTACATGCCCGTGCTGTCGGTATCCTTGCTGATGAGGTTGCCGGAAAGATCGTACATCCCGATGCGCAGCGGGGTCGTCTGAATGCGGATCTCCATCGCCGAGGTCTTTACGGAGATGTATTCGTCGCTCTGCCCCGCATTGACCGTCGTGACATCCGGGTTGACAGGGGGCCATTCATTTTTCTGCACCATGTAGTACTCTTCGCTTTCCGGCCTGTATCTGTTTGCGCCGTCGTGCGAAAGCTGGATGCGCACCGTGCGCGAAGTGCACAGTTCTACTTTTACCTGATTTGAACCGCTGTTGAAAATTAGCACGTTTCCATTCTTCAATTTCGAGTACTCAGTAACGTTTCCGATCTTTTCGATCGAATTCGCTGCAAATACCGGCATGATTCCGAACATCAGTCCGAACACCAGCAGCAGCGATACCAGAAGGGTAACGAGCTTTCTCCGCGCGATCCGTTTGTGTCTGATTCGCATCTGTTTCCTCCCATTTTAAATTAAATCTCCCGCTTCTCGCCGGCCTTGCAAACGGTCGGGAAAAGCGAGGTCTTAACGAAATCATATATTTGTTCCGGATTTCGTGCGCTCTTTGCGCTTCGGCTTTCCGCGCAAGAAATATCAATTTAATTATAACAGAAAAATTTCAATATACAAGAACAATTTTTGCTCAATTATATTGCATTTTATGCTTTTTTACTATTATTGTCGCGCGCGCATACTATAGCGGGCACATAAGTGCGGATAAATTTGCATGTGCCCATGCAAAAAAGAATTGCGGCGTCGGCTTGGCGAAGGAATCAAATCGATGCACACATGGAGCTTGCCCGGAGTCGACAACAGATCGTACGCGCCTGATTTTCCGATGCCGGCATTTCCGCGAACACGCGGAAATACCGGCGGCAAATATGTTTTTACGGAGTACACGGTTTTTCGTATAAAAAGCAGGACTTTAACCACGGAAGAATATACGATCGCGGTCGTTTAGGTTCACGGCAAAACACAGGCGGGGCGCGCAAAGAACGCACCCAAAAAGCTCGCTTTCCGATAGATTTCAATTTTCGGTAAAATGTATTGAAATTTGCGGCGGAATCGGTGAAAGGGAGGTTTTTCTTGGTAACGCGGCGAGGATTTTTGTAAAAAACGATGGGCGGGCGGCTCCGTACGG